>Ga0007800_10000173_pt1 | contig 27956 bp, 29 predicted proteins | sample CryBogmetaGMA14M_FD_60366 | JGI IMG/M metagenome (GOLD analysis project Ga0007800, IMG submission 60366) | Freshwater microbial communities from Crystal Bog, Wisconsin, USA - MA14M | ecosystem: Environmental > Aquatic > Freshwater > Lake | place: Crystal Bog, Wisconsin, USA | collected 2009-07-06 | reverse complement strand
ATTATTGGCAAAAAAAAACACAACTGGAGTCTGAACAAGGAGAAGCCTCTACGGTTGAGATGAAGCCGCCTGCTCCAGACATTACCGACTCTGCGGGGAGAGAATCCAGAAAAGAGCGCAAGCGGAGGGAGGCCCAGACGAGGTTAGCTCTCTTTAAGCAACAGACACCCATAAGGGAAGAGATTCAAAGGCTTGAAAAACAGATCGAGGTCAAGGAATCAAGGAGAAAGGAACTAGAAACCCTGCTGTCTGACCCGTCGATTTGCACGCAGCGGGATCTCGTCGTACCCCTTTTGGCAGAGGAGCCCATTCTTACCGGAGATATCAAGAAATTGGAAGCACGATGGGAAGATCTACAGGCACACCTCGAAGCCATGGAGAACAGCCTTCTCACCGGTTAGGCTTTAATCAGGCTTGACCAGTGCGATTATTAAGGCCGACGGATAGTACGCACAGCTATGGTGCGACAATTCAGACACTTGATTTTTCAGACGCGAAATGCTCTCTGGCAAATGAAACTCGTGTCTTTAGATCATCTAAGTTACCATGTTCCTCCTCAACCACTTCAAGTCGTGACAACAGTCCTGAAGCATTGGCGATCTGGATATTGAGTCCTGGCCTGACATTAAGTTCTAGGACGAGCGGACCTTTCTCAGCGTCCAGGACTATGTCCACACCTAGATATCCTAGTCCGGTAATTTCGTAGCATCGCGCAGCAATTTCCAATAGTTGCTGCCAATTGGGGATCTTGACTCCGGCAATCTTAGTTCCCGTATCGGGGTGTTCTTCTATTATTTGGTTTCTCCACACAGCTGCAAGCGTTTTGCCTGTGGCCATATCAATCCCTGCACCAATGGCTCCCTGATGGAGATTGGCTTTACCGTTAGAATTATGAGTCGGTAAACGTACCATTGACATCACTGGAACACCTAAAAAAACAATTATTCTAATATCGGGCACACCCCGGTAGCTGATGGATTCGAATATCGGATCAAATTGTACACAATACTCTATAATGGCTTTGTCCGTCTGTCCGCCGAGACTGTACAACCCAGCGAGAATATTGAAAACATGATAACCAATTTCATCCATGGCTATGATTTCGCCGCCATGTTCCCGAAACTTTCCGTTCAATCGGCCTGAGACGACAAGAATGCCTGCTCCTCCGCTTCCGTGAGCCGGTTTGATTACAAAGTCCGAATATGCTTTGAGAAGTTGCGGCATCCCCTTAACCTGACCTTCCATCTCGATGACTCCATAAAGATCCGGAACAGCTATCCCATGACGTATGGCAAGTTCTTTCGTCCGCAACTTATCGTCGACGAGCGGGTACAGACGACGGGGATTGTATCTGAAGATATATTGAGCATTCCGTCTATTGATACCGAGGATCCCACGCGTCCTGAGTCTGTTGGGAGTTACCAGCATTGAGCTACCCTTTTGCCACAGCTCGAAACCTGTGGAGATCCATCAGGCGGTAGCCGGAATAGCGTCCCAAGATCAGTGTTGATGCCAATAAGACGAGGAGCAATTCCGGAAACACGAAGATAAGATGCTCAACTATTTTGATGTTCATAACGAGAAACGCCGCAATGGCCGTCAACAGGCTCCCCAATCCGGAAGTTAGAGCTTCTCCAGGCCCCCGCTCCTCCCACACTATCGACATTCTCTCAATGGTCATTGTCAAAATCACCATTGGGAACAATGCGACCGACAAACCCCGGTGCATACCTAGACTATGAGTAAAAACACTCAGTGCAACCATCAACAACACAACCACCGTCAATATGGCGGTCAGCCTCGGCACAAGAAGCAACTTCAGGCGCTCCAGCCAGAAGCGTATGGTCAGACCCATAGCGACCACAATACTGAAGAGAATGATTCCGGTACCTAGGCCGGTCTCTCGGAATGAGAGACCGATAAGAACCGGCATGAAGGTCCCGAAGGTCTTGATCCCGATTATATTCCTGAATATTGCCAATAAAAAGGCACCTACAGGAATCATGAGCAGCACTCGGTAAACAGCCTGTGTACTCACCGGAAGGCTGAACAGTGAAAATTTAAGCAATAGCGGCTTGGAAACTGAACCGGTTTCTTGTGCTGCAATGATTCCTTCTTCCAATCTTGGACTAATGGCGACCCGCACACGTAGCTTATCCCCTCCCTCCAATGCAACTGGATTTTGCTTTCCTCTCCACCAGCCTAGCCAATCACCAGGAACGGAGGGGCGACCGCTCATCGGATTAAATGAAAGCCATTTCTTGTTGTGATAAACCTCAAGCCAATGAATCAGAGGTATATTTTTGGAGAAATCAAACTTCTCTTCATGCAGCCGAATCCCATGTACAGATCTCGCAACTATTCCTGCCTGAGCCAGCAATCTTACAGCCATTTCGACCTTCTTTTCAGTCTTGGGCTGATCCCCGAGAAGAACCTTCACAGGCGGCCTGGGCGGCTCTTCGTTAAGCCACTTTATGAGCTCTGACACCATGCTGACAGTGTCGGCGGATTTGGCTCTGACTTCCTGCAAGAGAGATGTAGCTGCTTCGAGGGATAAGCCTTGGAAGGCAGGTTCTGAAGGTTTCGGTGGCTCTTCTTCAGGTGTAAGCACGGCGATCCGCACGGTCCGGACCGTAGCCTGATAGTAAAGGTTCTGCTTGCCTGTGGCTTTGCGGATTGACCATATTGCCCGTCTGTTTCTGTCCTCCGTCGACACCAGAATGCCATAACCGCTGGAGATGAAAGATTCTCCGGTGATGGCAAACCGGGCAGTGCTCATGGGAACAATAATCGATACTTTCGCCGGCTCTTCTTTCGCCTCGAAACTGATGTGAGCTTCGACATTCCACACTCTGACACTGGTATCAGGTCGTATTGGGAAAGCAAGGAAATAGGCCTTGTAAGCGAACAGCCCTAAACCTATAATAGTGAGAAGTGATGCGAGACCCCAAACATACAGTTTATTCAAAAAATACTCACTCCCGCCCAGTTCGGGAATCTGCCGAAAATAAAGCTTAACCTGGTATATTCTTTATTAAATTACTCAAAACTGTACTCTGTAATAAGAATTGCACTCTTATATACCTGGCCATGTTGTATGTCAACGGTCCTGCATCAGGGTCAGGGAGAGACCGTTTAGTTTTGCGGAAAAAATCGTCATGTGTTATAATATATTAATATTCTGGCTGGTCCCAGCGCGAATAAGTGCAGCATGGTCTGTATAAAGGAGAGAGGGCATAAGCGTTATGGAAACAGTCTCTTCAAACTCAGAGAGGCGCCTCATAACATTTTTTCTCTTATCCCTCATTGTAATGATCTCAATTGAATCCAATGCACCAGGAGAGAGCAAGGGCAATCTGGTTGTCGGATGGGTTGAGAAAGTTTCCATTCACCCCGGAGACATTTTTATATCGGCAAAACTGGACACAGGTGCAGTGACTTGTTCCTTGCATGCCGCTGACATCACCGAGTTCCAACGTGATGGACAGAACTGGGTAAAGCTAAGAATATCGGATTGCCAAGGCACAGAAAAAATAATTGAATGTCCAGCCGTGGGCGCTAGTAGAATCAAGCGTCATTTCGGGCGATTTCAGAAGCGTCTCGTCGTCAGTCTTGGGATATGCCTCGGAAGTGTGTTCAAAGAAGTGGACGTCAATTTAGTCGACCGGACTGGGTTTGAATATCCGATGCTCATAGGACGAAATTTCATGGAAGGAGACTTGTTAGTTAATCCTTCCGTAAAGTACACCGTTGAACCAGCCTGCTCTCCAAGGGTGCAAGATCAGCAACTCATCCACTAATACAGCTTCACCATAAAATTGGTAACTAAGCAAAACGCGCGGTTTGCATACGGAGCGAAATCAGGTCTTGCCGTTCGTAGAGGAGAATCAACGCCTCAACTTACATTATTTTCTTTGGACAATGGGCGATCCGCCGGCGGATCAACGGGTGCGCCGTCTGGCGGACAGCTTGATGAGTCTCTTAAAGTCCGACGTGCTTTTGAGCTGCCGCAATGCCTTATCCGTCATCGCTCTTTTCACTACAGCTTCCCCCCCGGCCTTTACGGCTAAGTCAAGGATGTCCAGAGCCTGTTTTGCTCGACCGGTCATTGCATAAACAACTGCTGCATTGTAGTGAAGCCATTCCGGTTCAAAGGGTTCAGCGTGGGTGAGAGCTTTACGATAGTATTTCAAAGCCTTTTCGTAATTCCCCATTTCGACATTTAGATAGACGAGCCGGCTGATAGTGTACGGCATAAGACCGGCATTACGCTGAAGAATTTTATTTATTTCCAGAGTCTTACGTCTGTTTCCCAGGACCCACTGAGCTACGGCCAGATCCGCAAGGGCAAACTGGTCATCCGGATCCTTTTTCAGTCCCTTGTAATAGTATTTCACCGCATGCCTGGGTTTGCGTTTCTTGTAGAGAAAGTAATGACCAAGATGAAAATCTACTTGGGGATCGTCTGGGGCATTCTCAAAAGCTTTTCGGAACAGTTGCAGAGCATCTTCTTCGCGTTCCAACTCCAGGTAGAGATGTCCCAGTTCCGTAAGAAACTGGCTATCCACAGGGTTGATCTCCACGGCCTTTTTAAGGTATTGGAGTGCGCGCCGATAATCAGACTCATCAAAGTAGATCAGGCCTATGTTAAAGTATGGATCTCCGTTAGTCCGGTCCAGGCTAATGGACTCCAGAAAATCTTCTTTAGCCTGATCAGTCTTGGACATTTTCCAGCTAATGAGTCCTCGGTTGTTGAATAGATAGGCGGTTCCACTACCGCTCACGCGAATAGCAACATCTATGAGTTCTCGGGCCTCGTCGAGACAATCCTCATCGTATTTGAGGAGAGCCCGGTCATTGAGGGTTCGGACGAGACGTTCCCTTTCCCATTCTTTTGCGCGGCTGTAGACCAGTCTCCCGGACCTTAGCCTAACCAGTTCAGATTCATCTACAATGAGTGAGTAATCGTTGACCTCCATCAGGTCATCATATGTACAAACCTCGACGGCAAAGACAGGTCGTCTACCATCCAACTCGAGAAAACTCAGGTAATGACAAATCTTCCTCTGGTCCCATTCGCCTATTTCCCAGATTTCATCAGGATGCTCCAGGGTGAAATCAACCCAAGACAAAAAATTCGTCTTTCCCAGTCTTAGATTTCCGGCAACAATTTCAGGAATGGCTTCTAGGATGGCCGTTTCATCCGGAAAAACAGGTAAGAAAGTTTTTGGGACAGCTACAGTTTGGTCTTCTGGAGAAAAAAACTGTTCTAAATCTCTTGTCGCCATCCAAAACCTCTTTCGATGAAATTGTGTCTTCGGCCGCTTAGTACCTGCCCTCATTCAGGCCGTTTCCGAGGGGTCGCGCAAGTAAACCTTGCGTTGGCCCAAGGTATTCTTGACCATAATCACAATAATACGGCCTGGGCAAGAACTTGTTGTTGGGCTTTAGAGGGACCCCGGTTCACATATTTGTTCATGCAAAAAAATATCATGAAGGCGGTCTGAGGTCAATCACTTGAAACATCCGAAAATCCGGCCTATCCCTTCGCCGTCGAATAACAGGGTTCATCTGGTTCCCCCTAAGAATCTTTTCTAGCGCCTCGACCCCCAAGCCGGTCTGCCCATAAGGCTAAAATACCGGCGGCCAACAAGGCAGCAGTTTCCGTTCTGAGCACCCTGCCACCCAGACTGGCGGCCAGAAAGCCGGCCTGGGTAGCTTTCGACTCCTCTAAAACATCCAGGCCACCCTCCGGCCCCACTAGGATTACCACCTCATGGAGAGTATTGTCTGTCAAGAGAGACGAGAGAGGTTCAGCACCCAGTGAACTCGAAAGAACTATTTTTATTGCCTCTCCTGAACAGGATTCGATAAATAGATCAAATGGAGTTGGCGGGTCCACGACGGGGGGGGACTTGACCCCTGACTGTGCCGCTGCAGAAGCCACAACAAATTGCCATCGTTCCTTCCGCTCCCGTGGACGGCGATTCGACCTCGACGTAATTAATGGTACAAAACGGGAGATACCCAGCTCAGTCCCATGTCTCAGAATTTCCTCTATGGGCCCAGGTCGGACACAGGAAAAAGCCAAAGTGATTTCATGTGAAATGGTTTGGGCTGACTGGATCAACTGTAACACATTCCCGGTGACTGTGCCGCGAATGCACGTCATTAAACGTACCAGATATTGGTCGCCAGACTGCAAGATATTGACTTCGTCTCCCGCCCGTAGTCGTAACACTTTTTGGAGATAGCGCGCGTTCCTTGGTGAAAACGTCACTACTCCCTGCGAGAGTTCCTCTGGAGAAATAAGTACAGTCCGAGGTTTCATTTTTTATCATGGCGCATGCGGATTAAAGCAATTCCTAAAACGAATTGCCGTGGGACTTCATCAGCTACGCTTCAAATCTTCTCTTGATGTAGAGTTCAATCCTGTCCAGTGCAGTGAGAATATTTTCGAGCGAATTCGTGTAAGAAAAACGTATGAAACCCTCGGCGTTGTTCCCGAAATCGATACCCGGGGCTACACCTACGCCTGTTTCCTCTAGGATTTCAAATGCAAAAGTATAGGAATCAGTTGAAAAACGTCTCGCATCGGCTAAGACATAAAATGCAGCAGTGGGGGCTACCTCGATTTGGAAGCCAATCTCTCGAAGCCTTGGAATCATGGCATTTCTGCGTTCATTGAATACCTTCCGCATGTTACCTGTGGATTCTGACGAGTTAGTCAAGGCTTCGACTCCTGCCCATTGAACGAAATCAGCCGGGCTAATAAAGAAGTTTTGAATCATTTTCTGAATTGGTCTCACGTGCCCCGGAAGGCATATCACGTACCCAAGCCTCCAGCCTGTCATGGCATAAAGTTTGGAGAAACCATTGACTACAAAGGCATTTTGGGTGAATTCCAGTACAGAATGCTCTTTCCCTTCGTAGACAAGCCCATGGTATATCTCATCGGATATGATAGGAAGATTCAAAGTTGCAAGCATCTTCATCCTTTCGGACTCCATCACTGTTCCAGTGGGATTTGAGGGAGAATTTATGAGAATTGCGCGAGTCCTCTCGGTTACAGCTTTTGATACGTCGTCGGGATGGATCTGGAATCCGCTTTCAGGGGACGCTGGAACGAAAACAGGAACGCCTCCTAGGAAACGGATAAAATTGGGGTAACAGGCGTAATGGGGATCGGACAGTATGATTTCGCACCCTGGATCAAGTAGTGCAGCTAGGGTCAGGAGAATTGCAGGAGAGGAACCAGAGGTTATGACTACGCACTGCGGGTCTACATTGACTCCGTACGTCCGTTCATAGTGCTCGGCCACTGCTTTGCGAAGTTGAGGTATTCCCATACTCGGCGTGTAGTGTGTTTTACCGGCGCGCATAGCTTCAATGCCGACTTGAATAATATTAGCAGGCGTATCGAAGTCCGGTTCTCCAACTTCGAGATGTATGATGTCCTCACCACATCGTGCTAAATCCATTGCCCGTTCCAATACGTCCATAACCAAAAAAGGTGGAATCTCGTCCGATCTTTTTGAAACAAATTCATTGGGTTGATCCATTAAATCGATCTCCATGTGGTCAGAAAATTCTTAAGAAGTAGAACCCTTTACTCATCGAAAACTGATCAGAAACACAAAGTGAACAATTATCGGCAGTCCGATGTCGACTTTTCTGTTGAATTGGTCTCATGCTCTGTTCGATGACCCATCTCGTTACAAGTGTGAATCATTATAGATGCGACCAAGGCGTCGCTTCAACTTATTCGTTGATTTTCCTGAACTTCCCTGTTAAGATTACGTATCTGTTAGAAAAGCCTGTGCTTTCAGGGCATGGTTTTTGAGCCCAAAGGATGCCATGGACCGTATGGAAGAACAAGTCGCCTGCAGGATACAGAATCGACTGTTGGTCGTAACAACTGTGTTATGCGGTTTGATTTTTTTTCCATGCTTAAGTATGGGGCAAACCTATGGGATTAAAGATCCTTCAGGAAACTTCCAACCTAAAGTGATTGTCAGCCTGGGAAACAAAGGGATCATAATAAAAAAAACCAACCCCCAGGACAAGTTTCGATCGATTTCCCTGACTTTGAATCCAAAAAACTCTGCTCTTATCCGTAACGTAGGTATGCTGAACGTAGAGTGGGTCAACGTTAATGGCAAACCGGGGAAGGTCATGCCCTTTTCCGGTCCTCGTTATGATGCAGGGACAAGGAAATTTGAGGATTCAATGGGGAAATCCGTTGAATTTCGACTGTTAGACAACTCGAATCGTAACATATTTGCTGGAAAAACTATATCGGATCTGTTTGAAATCCGAATCGACGACCAACCACTGTTGTCATCTGAGTCTGTGTTGGACAGAGACCGCACCGTCCAGATGGGAACAGGTCGCGACGTTTCAATAAACGTAGACAAGACTTCCGTAGTATTCAACGAAAACAATCTCAAAAAGGGCGAGATCCTAAACGTGGACAATAGATCCGGACTCAACCAAGTCCTTGGTATAGAGTTTCCTGAGAGGGGTCTTTTGTATCATCAGATAATCAGAAAGCCGGAACAGACCAAGATCCCAAGAGATAGCTGGAAAAGATTTACTGTGGGAGCCGATTCCGGGATCTTCATAGTCATGATCCCAGAGCCGGATCAGGCACAATTAGTTCAGCTTAACGGAAAAGAAATTCTCATCAAAATTTTTCAGGGGAACAATGTAAGGGAGACATTCAGGGTCCCTATCAAAACCGCATCTGATTTGAGACTCGGCTCAGGAGACGTTCCCGCACGGACTGAGATTCCCGCTAGTCAACCTGTTCAACGCACGACTAGTATAGCAGAACCACAGGTCACAGGAGCTGGGGAAGGACGCGAAGTCGCTTCAAACCTTGGCCGACAAGCTGCTTCAGCTTCACCTGCAACTACACAGAAGGTCGGGAGTTGGAGCGACATCAAGATTTGGGTCCTTCAGATCGTCAACCTGGTGCTCCTGGCAGGCCTAGCCATCTACGGAATTTTCTTTATGCTGCCAAAGATCCAGGTCCTCCAGGACCGCCTTGCAAAGTACGAGATGTTCATACACTCCAGTCGTGAGGCTATTCGCGAGGAAATAGAACTGATTAAGGAAGAGATCCAGGCGCAGAACGTAAGCCATAAAAATTCAGAATAAATTTCGTTTTTGCTCATTTCCTTAGCAATTCTGATGCAATATTTTTTTTTGCTGACAGGGGGTCTCTGGAAACGTTTCTTCGGGACCACTGTTACCGGACTTAGAATAGGAGACGATGTAATGTTCGGGACCCTTCCGAAGCATTTTTTTCTTGCGTCCGGCTCCGGAGAATCATCCACGGAGCTTAACGCTTTCGATGCAGCCTTGCTTGGTGCTGGGATCGGCGACACCAACCTGATAAGATTGAGTAGTATACTTCCTCCGGGAGCCCGAGAAATTGAACCATTTGAACTGCCCAAAGGGTCCCTGGTGCCTCTGGCTTATGGTGAGCGAGTCTCTGCAAAACCCGGAACAATGATCTCAGCGGCTGTTGCCGTCGGCATCCCTGAAGATGATTCCGAAGCCGGCCTAATCATGGAATGTTCCAGAATCGGTGAACCTGGCCCTTGCGAAGAGGCTGCTCGTCTGATGGTCAAAGAAGGAATGGAAGTCATACGGGGAAGGCGGATCCGAGAGATCAAGAGCATTTCCGCGTCACTCACCGTGCAGCGAGTAGGCGCAGTTTTTGCGGCGGTGATATTATGTCCCTGAACCAGTCTGAATGGTTTACTGAAGCCTTCAAAGGGAAGACTGCTTTCTCTGTGCGTTACTCCCGGAAACTCTACGACAGTTTAAGCGATTTCCAGAGGATCGAGGTGTTCGATACCGAGCCGATGGGTAGAATTCTGATCCTAGGCGGGTGCTTTATGGTCACGGAAAAGGACTCTTACGTTTACCATGAAATGCTCGTTCATCCTGCCATGTCAGCTCTAAAAGAGGTTCGCAAGGTTCTGATAATCGGTGGGGGCGACGGCGGTGCAGTAACGGAGGTGGTCAAACACCCCGAAGTGGAATCCGTAGTGCTTTGCGAAATAGACCCTCTGGTCATTCACGCGTGCAAAGACTACTTCCCGTCCATCTCGGCCGGTCTCAACGATCCACGAGTTACCATCGTCAATGATGATGGAGCTGCTTTTGTAGCAAATTTCAACAACGAATTCGACCTGATTCTGGTGGACTCTACCGATCCTATCGGACCTGGCCAGGCACTTTTTGAGATTTCTTTTTACGAGTCTATAAAGAGAAGTCTCCGGCACTCTGGAGCGGCAGTCTTTCAGACCGAAAGCCCTTTTTTCATGGATGATGTGTTCTCTGAGACTGTAATGAATTTAAAGCGTGTGTTTGGTTCGCAGACAGCCCTACCCTATCTTGCAACTATTCCCTCCTATCCAGGTGGGCTGTGGTCCTTCACATTCTGCTCCGAGACTTGCAGTCCCATCTTGGCTGCACCGGACAGCCTGCAAAAGCGGCTGGTGCAAAATCTTAAATACTACAGTGTTGATGTCCATCGCGGGTGTTTTGCGCTTCCAGTCTTCGTCCATCAGTTACTAGAAAAGTCTGATTGACTTCGAAAATTTCCTGCGTATTCAGGAGATCGGCTGCTATGAGAGATGTCCTCTTTCTTGAAGCTTCTTCAAGAGAAATTCTTCCCGGCTGCCCCGTTATTCTTGGATGTCCCCTTGATGAAACAGCAACGTACCGTCCAGGTTCAGACAAGGCTCCTAAAGCCATCCGTCTCGGCTCAGAATCTATTGAGACGTACTCACCTCTCCTGGACAGGGACCTTTCTGATCATGACTTTTTCGATTTGGGTGACTTGCATTTTGAACCGGAGGCGTTAGAGAAATCTCTTAAAATTATAGAATTATCCGTAACAGAGATTTTTAAAAGGGAGGCTATTCCAATATGCCTCGGCGGCGAGCATACTATTACGTTGCCTATTGTCAAGGCTCTGAAAGCACTTCATTCAGACTTCATCATTGTGCATTTGGATGCCCACACAGACCTGAGAGATCACTATGAAGGCGATCGTGTCAATCACGCCACGGTAATGAGACGAGTTCGAGAAATCGTGGGACCTGGGAGACTCTTGCAACTCGGCATACGGTCGGGGACGAGGGAGGAGTTTTCATGGATGAGGGAACAAGGCACGCTTTTGGAATGGAGTCCATCTTTAGACAAAGCTTTACTGGAGCGGGTACGGGATATGCCGGTCTACCTCACTTTGGATCTTGACGTATTGGATCCCGCTTGCCTACCCGGCACAGGAAATCCTGAGGCCGGAGGTTGGTTCTATGACGATCTAGAGCGAATTTTTTTGACCCTTGATCAGGTGACTCTGGTGGGGGCCGACGTGGTGGAGTTGAATCCAGGTCTTGATTCATCAGGAGTCAGTGCTATAACTGCGTCCAAGATAGTGAGAGAACTCTTGTTGATCACCGGTCGTGATCGTTGATTTCGCTTAGGACTGTAAGGCTTCGCTTCGAGGCCGAGGGACACCGCTTGGCTTGCAAGGTCGCAAATTTCATAGCGAAATGTGATGTGTGGATAAGAGTCGGCACCGCCGACTCACTTAAAGTTGACATACATAGAAAGGGTTGATAAAGTTGAGATCATGCGAGAAAAGGTGACAACATTCCCACTACGTTATCCTGCTCTAATGTTTTTACGGCAGATTTTTTTTCTGGGACTCGCTATCTCGTTCCTTTTATTTCCTGCCGGATCTTTATCAGCCGAGGATGATCAGAAGCGGATTCCTCGGGGAGGATGTCCGGACCTTATCGACTTGATTAAGGAACTCACTCCCGTAGTTGTCAACATTTCTATCGAACGCCATTTGCTTCAGAACACTTCCTCCCCCCCTGCCCTTTTCCGGTCAAGCAGAGGTGGTGCTGAAGATCTATCAAGGGGTAAGGAAAAGTTTCAGACGGATAGTCTAGGCAGCGGATTCATCTGTGATACTGCTGGAAACATTGTTACTAATGCACATGTGGTGGAAGGGGCCGGCAAGATACTGGTCACTTTTTCCACAGGAAAAGTTGTTCCGGCTAAAATAATATCTGTTCATCCAAAGGTGGACCTTGCCCTCATTCGGGTGACTCCCCCGTACCCTTTGAAAAAAGCTAAAATAGGAAATTCCTCCGAAGTTGAAGTGGGGGAATGGGTCCTTGCCGTTGGAAATCCATTCGGACTGGGGAGAACGGTCACAGTAGGAATAGTCAGCGGAAAGGGACGTTTTATCGGACTGGGACCGGACGACGATTTCATCCAGACAGATGCGTCCATCAATCCAGGAAATTCCGGAGGCCCTCTGTTTAACATGGCTGGAGAGGTCATCGGCGTAAACACCGCCATGATTGCTGCCGGAAAGGGTATCGGTTTTTCCATTCCGGCAAACCACGTATCAGAACTTCTCAAGGCCCCCGTTGTTTCCGACCAAGCCTTTCGCGGATGGCTGGGAATCTTCGTGGAAGACTTAACGGATGAGAAAGCCTCGACCTTGGGCCTTAATGTCCAGTCAGGCACACTCGTGGATGAGGTCTTAAGTTCCTCTCCGGCCCAAGAGGCAGGCTTGAGAAAAGGGGATTTGATACTGGATGCAGCAGGCACGCCTATAAGTAATGGTCGCCATTTGTCCAAGATGATCGCGGGCTCGAAGCCTGGTGATTTGATGAAGATGACAGTCCTGCGCGAAAACAGTAAGCGATCTGTTGATGTGGTAATAGGGAGAACTCCAGAATAGTCTCCTCGGCAATACCACTACTCGACATCCGAGGACTGCGTGCTGCCGCATCTGGATTCACTTCTTATGATGTCAGCCAGTTCTTGGACTGCTCGATTAAGATCATCGTTCACCACCTGATACTTGAAAGTGTCCCCAAACGCCATCTCTGCCACTGCATTCCTCAGACGGATGCGGATGGATTCTTCAGTTTCGGTAGAGCGACGGCGAAGACGCTCTTCCAGAGTAGTCAGATTGGGCGCAGTGACAAAGATTCCTACAGCCTCACTAACTTTGGCGAATACCTCCCGTGCTCCTTGTACGTCTATGTCCAGCACCATACTGCGTCCTGAGTTCAATGCCTTCTGGACAGGTTTCATAGGAGTACCGTAGAAATTTCCGTGAACTTTTTTCCATTCCAGGAACTCTCCGTTCTCTGTCATTCCCTTGAATCGTTCCTCATCCAGAAAATAATAGCTTATTCCATCTGTTTCTCCGGAGCGTGGCGGCCGCGTCGTGCAGGAAACTGAGTAAAGCATATCAGGGAATAGTGGGAGTACCCCAGCTATGAGAGTGGACTTCCCTGCTCCTGATGGGGCTGAAATCACGAATAGCTTGCCTTTTCTCATGGTTATTACGAACCTAGTTGACAAGGGGCGGAAGCAGGGTTGCGTATCCATACTCCGAGTATTTCTCTACTCCCGGATACCAACGAATATCAGGGTCCAGTATGGCATGCGGGTCGGTCGGGAAATGCGGGCTCAACCCCATCAGGCAGCCTCCCTTTCGAGCACTTGCTCTGCATTGGCTTTGAAGTCGTCCAAAGAGATGAACTGCTTATCGGCGGCGCTGGTGATGCGACTTCTATCTTTCCTGCTCAGGTTTTCAAAATCCTCGTGAACCACAAAACTCTTGAAAGGTATTCTGGCCCGTTGAAATTCGAGGCAAGAAATAGTGGTAAGCCTCGCCATTGAGGAGTCTTTCACACCGAACAGGTAGATTGGTCGCGGTTTGATCCCGAACTCAAAATCAACCTCCAAGTCGTCCCGCTCCGGGATGGGCAATACCTTTGGTCGTGGGTTATATCTCTTGAGGAAATCCTCAATGAATTCCGTTAGCATCTCGTAGAAAAGAGTTTGAATCACCTCTCTCTTGAAGAGCTGCATGCTGGATACCTTGGCAACGGCCTGGGCGAATTGCAGCACCGATGGGTACAGGGTTTCCGGTTCAGCGTCCATGAAAAGGTTCCCTTTGTCTTCGATAACACGATTCTCCGAAAGAATTCTCTGAAAAATCCTTTCTTTATTCGGTGTGTCAATATCGAAATAGTAGGAAAGCCTCATGAGAGTCATGCCGTGGTCGCAAATCCTTATGTTTTCTCGTCCTGTGTCTGTCGGTTCCAGAAAAATATCAACCATATCTCCATCTTCGTGGTAAAGGGGAGCCACAAGCTGTAGCACTCCCGGACGCCTCTCCCGAAACGAGACCTGATTGTTGAATTGGTCTCTAAGAAGATCAAGATAGGTCATGATTCCTGCTCCTTCTCTGCTGAGTTCGTGGGTCGCGTTCCTAAGACGAGCTTGCGGACGCCGTCACTAGTGTGAGGCTCATTCTCTGGTAAGTTCAGAGGAAGCATTGGCTGACTAAGTTCCGGTAAATATTCCGATGTGTTAATAACGTTTATTTCTCTCAGAAAAAAAACAAGGGCGTCTTTATACGATGCGTAAGCTTCAGTTGATTCTGCACCACGCTCTCCCCTGAGTCCCGCTTCAACATTCTCTGCCTTCGCCAGATGGACGTGATACCGAAAATGCGACCGGGAAGAAGGGAAACCGCCAAGAAACTCGCCGTGAGGGCCGTTGCATCGCAGCAAACACAGTGTACCACGTTCATCCCGCGGGGAATAGTTCAGTCCGATCGAGAAATTCTCATGAAAATCCTCGTTGATTCTCATGAATACCGAAAATTCCAGCTCGCCATCCTTTGACTGAAGGGTCATGTTGTTACGTCGGGTTCCCCGCTCCCACCGCATCTCCTTTTTCGGTGGTTCTGTGATAACCTTCGCACAGGCCACAAGGCTGTCAATTTCCTCTTGGGAGTAAGTCCTCACACCTTCACCTCCACGACTTTCGTGGTGTCGTTCCCGAAGATGTCGATCACCTTCACCGCTATCTTATACCGACCGGGCTTCTCGTATGTGTGTTCTCCACTGGTCAATTCGAGATTCCGGTCTTTGCGGGTGCGATAACTCTGCCATTCGTTTTCAAAAATATAGTTCCCCGTCCAGACTTCACGTTCGTCGCCGTCTTCGACAACTCGGATGACTTCAGGCCGGTTTTCATAATCAAAGTCCACGGCCCAGTAGTCAATCCAGTCCGTCCATTTCTTGGTGAGGACTTCACGGGTGATTTTTCCGCTCTTGTTCTTAACGATTTTGACGACCTTCATCCACAGCGATCCGCTCCATGCATTGGCATGGGGAAGTCGCCATGGCAGCCGGAAGTATTATAACATGTTCGTGTTAAGAGTGCTTCGAAAAACAGCCGTGACGAATTGCCCGTGGACGGCTGGAAAAGCTGAAATTGATCTCTTCGCGGGGGCCTAAAAATCTCCCATGGCGCATAACCGATTGTATCTCCAAAAAAAGGCGATGGATTGTGGCATCTGGTTAATGTTGGATTTGTTAATAAAACGGATTACTGTGGCGAGTCACTGCCATTTGAGGTAGAATAACAAATCGTAGAAGCCGGAAAAAGTCAGCGCTGCTGTTTGAATACCAGCTCGAACGTATATTTTAATCAGTAGCATTTGTTTTGTAAGATTGGCCGGCAGGGACGCCGCTCCACTACAAGATTTCTATTTTCACAAATCTGGTTCTGTGTTGGCGAATCGGTATCAGATGGATCTCGTATCCGTTAAAGGGGTAGATAGCAATGTTTAGAAAGACCTTTCTCGGAATTTTGATGCTTCTGAGCATCGCATTTATTCTATACGGCGGATTTTTCAGGAAATTCCTCGTTTATGACAACCTCGAAAAGTTCGATAAACTCAAGAGCGTAGGCATCACCATAAAGATCCCTGGCTACGAAGAGCAAAAGGATGATTTTCAGGTTCAGTCCCAGTCATTTACGGAGCCGGAACTCGTCAATGCAATGACCTTCGATGGAGTCGGCAAATATAGAGACGGGCGGCTCATCTCCAACTATCCGGACTTGCGAATGCTCAAAGGCCGAATGCCCTGCCCCACCTGAATATAGTATTACCGCAGTTGCGGTCTTAGTTTGGAGTTAGCGTGGAAAGAATAAGATTAAAGGTTCAACTCATAGCAGTTGTTCTATTCAACATCGGCATCCTAAATTTGCACTTTATCTGTTTTCCCGTCCTGAACTGCCATTCCTGTCCGATATCGGTTTTTTCATGCCCTATTGGAATAATCGGCCAGTTTGCGGGAGTGGGCTTGATTCCTCTCAGCGTAATCGGAGTGGTTGGGCTCGTGGGCCTTGTAGCAGGGCGGTTTCTTTGCGGGTGGGCCTGTCCCTTTGGGTTTCTCCAAGAACTTCTCTACAAAGTCCCCTATGTAAAATTCAACTTACCGTCATGGACCAGATTCGTTAAATACGGCGTGTTTCTAGGGCTGGTGGTCGCAGTACCCATTTTTTTTACCACAGCATCTCCATTATACTTCTGTCGCCTCTGCCCTGTTGGTACCATAGAATCGGCCATTCCGTGGGCTATCATTAAGGGTAGTACCGACATTCTATCGCTTTCGGTACGATTATTCATACTGTTTGCTTTAATAATCTCAGTTATGGGTCACCGGCGATTTTTCTGCAAGGTAATCTGCCCTTTAGGGGCCTGCCTGTCTCTTTTCAACCGGTTCGCTGTTGTCTTCCCGGAAAGGAGTACCGACTGTGTCGATTGCGGCACCTGCAACAAAGTGTGTACGATGGAAACGACTCAAGGGAGCCAAAAATTCGGCGTCTACGATGGTCGCGCCGAAGAATGCATTTCTTGTTTGGAGTGCCGCAAGAAATGTCCCACTGAGGCCATCCGAATTTGGGGATGATAAAAAGGATTGATCCACAAGAACGAAAACAGTAAGAATTATAGAAAACTATTATCGGCCTTCTCGTCACCAACGGGAGACTGAGAAGTCCTTGATTGTTCCTTTCTTGACTTACTGATCCTACTTGTGCTAATTGTACTTGTAGTTTCAAAGTATTGCCGGTTCCACATGTCTATTGGAACAACACCGAAGCCTAACTTGTAACATGGAGCCGAATGATGCTGGTTAAGTTTTGGGGGGTACATGGCAGTCTCCCCCGACCTGGCCCCTCAACCCTGAAATATGGCGGTAATACCCCTTGCGTTGAAGTCCGCTGCGGTAAGAATCTGATAATCTTCGATGCAGGTTCAGGTATTCGCGAACTGGGTGAGGACATGGTTCGTCGCCGACGAGTCGGCGAAATCCATGAGACCAACATCACGGGACACATTTTTTTTTCGCATCTCCACTGGGACCATGTTCAGGGATTCCCTTTTTTTGCTCCTGCTTTCCAGAACAGCAACGAATTCCACCTCTATGCCGGACGTGGACTCAACTCTACAATCCATAGCATCATGAGCGATCAGATGGACCAACCCAATTTCCCGATAACGTTGAAGGATATGGGAGCAGCCCTGTTTTTTCACGACCTAAACATCGGAGATACAGTGACCATTGACGAAGTGGTTGTTCGGGCCGAACGGGTCAACCATCCTGGGGGATGTTTTGGTTATCGCGTGGAAAGCGGTGAAAAAATAATGATCTACGCCAGTGATACTGAGATCGTAGAGGAAATTGACCCTCGAGTTGTGGAATTCGCTCGCAACGCAGACCTTCTGATTCACGATGGGATGTTCACGCCGGAGCAATACCACGGAATCGGTGACGATTTTTCCAGGGAGTCATGGGGGCACAGCACTTGGGAGGGCGCAGTCAGAACGGCTGTAGCCGCTGCTGCAAAACATTTGGTGCTCTTTCACCACGGAAACGACGATGCGACAGTCCAGGAAATTGAAAGAAAAGCACGGGAGAGGTTTCCAAAGACCACTGCAGCCTATGAAGGTCTGGAAATCGAGATCTATTAGTGTAATTAGTTCAAAACTCGATGATTGCCGCACCAAACAATCCGTCACATCTCAGCACCCTCAGATCACCTACAGCCCAGCTTATTCCCCGATTAATCCAGAGAGAGATTGTCAACCAACACTACTAAATGATCAACAGAACCGTCATCCTGAACCTTCTTAGTCTCAAGCACCGGTTGAGGACACGCCAGTCCCCTTGCATCAATAGTTGCTCTATTCCTCACGCTTCTCGTCCTCCCTGACATCTGAGAAAACCCGAGAGTCTATTCGGTTGGCTCTCTCAACTTGATGAAGATAGCCTAGAATCTTGGAAGGAAATTTCATGGGATGGCCAGCCTTTCCATGTTAGTATTCTTTTATTATGTTCAGGCTGAACTTCATAGGCAACAACTATTTAAGTTATCAGATTCCCCTTTGAATTAATCTGATCATTATGGAGAAACCAGTGAGTACTATTGGCATTATCGGCGCAGGAAACATGGGGTCGGCACTGATTCGCGGGTTGCTTCAAGCCGGAACAATTGAAGCCGAAATGATTCGTGTTTTTGACATTGACCCTGCACGGGTTCTGGCTCTGAAGGAAGAATTCGGCATCCGCATGGTTCAGCAAATAGGAGAGACCATCGGCTCTGAAAGGTCAATATTAGTGCTGGCGGTCAAACCTCAGGTCATGACAGGTGTCCTGGACTCTATAGCTGAAAGGATTCATGAGAGACTGGTAGTCATCTCGATTGCCGCAGGTATTTCCACAAGCTTCATTCTGTCGCGCCTCAAGAGTCCGGCTAGGATAATTCGTGCGATGCCAAACGCTGCAGCCATGGTATGTAGCAGTGCTACGGCTCTGTGCAAGGCCGGAACTGCAGATGACGGCGACATTGAGATGGCCTTAGGTCTTTTTTCAGCAATAGGCCATGCGGTTGCAGTAGAAGAAAAAATGATGAATGTTGTTACAGCGCTTTCGGCCAGCGGCCCAGGTTATCTATTCGTCATGATGGAAGCCTTGACTGATGCGGGAGTGCGCATGGGACTCGACAGACAAACTTCACGGAAACTCACCGTGCAGATGGTGATGGGAGCAGCGGTTATGGCTACCTCTGACAATACCCCATTCGGCGAACTAAAAGACCGTATCACATCCCCGGGAGGAACAACCCTTGCGGGACTACAGGTTATGGAACGCGCGGGATTCCGCGGAATCATCATGGATGCAGTGGAAGCAGCCACTCATCGAGCAGACGAGTTGGCTCCCAAAGAATAACCAGAAAGCATACGACCATACGGCCTGACAACTTGACTTCAAGGGTAACATTATTTATCTTTTTCATGCATAATCAATAAGAAATCTAATAGAGGAGAGAGTTATGGCGTCACTCGAAAAGACAGATCGCAAGACCATTGCAGCGGCGTCCAAGATGAAAAAACTTTTGGCAGGACATTTCGAGGCATTGGATAAGGCAAAAAAAGAAGGAACTCCCAAGGTCGCTTGGTGCACCTCAGTCGGCCCTGCGGAACTACTCCATGCAATGGGTTTCGTGGTGTATTATCCGGAGAATCACGGAGCGCTTCTCGGCGCGACCCGGATGGCCACCGACGTGATTCCAATAGCCAATGCCGTCGGATATTCCCCGGATATATGCTCTTACTTGACCTCGGATGTTGGAGCCTATCTTAAGGGCCTGACACCTTTGACCAAAGCTTACGGCATCCAATCGATTCCGAAGGCCGATGTGCTCGTGTACAACACAAACCAGTGCAGGGACGTTCAGGACTGGTTTGCCTTTTACGCTCGGGAATGGAAGGTCCCTCTTATCGGTATACATACTCACCGAAACATTAAAGCGGTTGAGGATTATCATATTACGGACCTGTCTGAACAGATTCAGGCAATGGTACCGATCCTGGAGGAGGTGTCGGGAAACCGCTTCGATATGGATCGCTTCCGGGAGGTCCTAGGGCTCAGCCTGGAATGCACCAAGCTTTGGCGCCAAGTTCTGGAATGCGGCGCAGCAAAGCCAGCCCCTTTGACGTTTTTCGACGCTACGGTCCATATGGCCCCGGCAGTAGTTCTCAGGGGTTTACAGGAAGCAGTGGATTATTACAAGCTGCTGTTGCCGGAACTCAAGGAGCGCGTCAAGAACGGCATTGCCGCAATTGATGGCGAACGTCACAGAATTTACTGGGATGGGATGCCGATCTGGGGCAAGTTGAAAGACTTGAGTACGCAGTTCCTAAGTCTCAAGACCAACATAGTAGCATCAACCTATTGCAACAGTTGGATATTCGACGCATTCGATCCCAAGACTCCTTTCGAGTCGATGGCGAGGGCTTATACCGAGCTTTTCATTGTACGGGACGAGTCGTATAAAGAAGCCTATATGGACGCCTGGATCAAGAACTTCTCCGTAGATGGGGTGATCTTTCATGATGCCAGGACTTGTCCGAATAATTCCAACAGCCGTTACGGAATGCCCCAGAGAATGAATGATCGCTTGGGTCTCCCTGTTCTGGTTTTAAACGGAGACTTAAACGATTTGCGCTGCTACTCGGAGGAACAGACAAGAACCAATATAGAGGCTTTCATTGAGCAACTGGAAGAGAGAAGATAGAGCCAATATGAAGTGCCTGCTGTCCGATACCAAAGGAAACAATGCATAATTTAGCCGGTGGCGTCGATGTGGGCTCATGCACCACAAAAGCGGTGATAATCGACTGTGAACATCGCATAGTGGCTAGTCACGTCACTTACTCTGGAACTGATTTTGAGTGTGCTTCCAGGGAGACCTGGGATAAATGTTTGAAGGCAGGTGGAATCACCCAAAGCGAGGTCGGCCGAGTAGTTTCAACGGGTTACGGCAGAAACAGCGTTCCTTTCGCTTCAGTTCATCTTACCGAAATTTCCTGTCACGGACGCGGCTGTCTCCACTTTCTCCCTGGCCCCATCACGGTCGTTGACATCGGAGGACAGGATAACAAGATCATCAAACTTGATGAGCGGGGACTGCGGGTCAGTTTCAAGATGAACAGAAAATGCGCAGCAGGAACGGGGGCTTTCCTAGAGGAAATGGCTCTCAGGCTGCGTCTCCCCATTGAAAAGCTGGACGATCTGGCCCGCACAGCAGATGGAGAGGTCCCTTTGGGCAGTTACTGCACAGTCTTTTCCGCAACCGAAGTCCTTGAGAAAATTAAGGCGGGGCACCCAATAGATCGAATAGTGCGAGGATTATTCCGCTCCGTTGTTAAGAGGGTCCTGGAAATGGATACCCTCACCGACACCGTAGTATTGACTGGCGGCGTCATAGAACATAACCACTTCCTGGCTGACCTGATTCGGGAGCACACGAGCACCCCTGTTCGTATTCCTCCGCATCCGCAGATAATTGGGGCTCTTGGCGCAGCTCTTTATGCTCTGGAAGTAGAATAGCACAAAGGTAAATACCGCGTTTTTCCAAACTATTACTTCATCAGTGCTTCTGGGAGGCTAATTTGGATCTTCTGGACTCAATCCGGTCCATGATGGAAAGTCTGGAGCAAGAGCTTATTCAGCAATTGAAAAGCCGGGTACCTGTAGCTTTTGAAATCGGCGCGCACATTATGAACAGCGGCGGCAAGAGAATTCGTCCACAACTCGCAATCATAGCAGCGAGAATGGGCGGCTATGCCGGGACTGACGCCGTAACGCTTTCCGGCGCCATAGAGTGTATCCACACAGCGACCCTGCTCCATGACGACGTAGTTGATAGAGCTGAGACCAGGCGTGGCAGGCCTTCCGCTAATTCCCTCTGGTCGAACGAGATGTGTGTGCTAGGAGGAGATTTCATACTTGCAAAGGCGTTCAGGGCTCTTACCTCACTGGGAAACCTGAGAATCCTTGACATAGTTTCCAGGACAACCGAAAGGCTTAGTGAAGGTGAACTGTTCCAGATGATGAATATCGAAAATATGGAGATGACTGAAGAAGATTATATCCGTATCATTACCGATAAGACTGCAGTTTTGATGGAAGCTGCTTGTAGAGGTGGAGCGATCCTCGGTGGATTGGATGCAGAAAGGGAAGAAGCTCTGGCCGATTTTGGGTTTAACTTGGGCATTGCCTTTCAGATGACTGATGACGTCATAGATTATAGATCCGACGTGGAGACCATGGGCAAGGAACCGGGTAAGGACCTGGAAGAAGGCAAGCTCACCCTCCCCCTTATCACCGCCCTAAGAAAAGCGGATGAGGTCGAGAAAAAACGTATCGCAACGATGATCAAAGAAAAACGGCTGACCACTGGAGACCTGGAATGGATGAAGGGTTTCTTGGAAAAACGTGGCGGCATAGAAGAAACCCTGAAGAAGAGCCGCGACTATATCAATAAAGCCATTGGTCGCCTGGACATCTTCCCCCTATCGGAAGAGAAAACGGCCCTTATGAAGTTGGCAGAAAAGATCCTTCACAGAACTTATTGAGTGATTTCTTGACAGGGGGCTTCCCCGCTGATAAAGAGCAGTTGCTATAAGTGCTCGTCAGGGCAGGCGAAATGACTCTAGGAATTAAATTAACCGCCGTCTTATTCTCAGCGCTTCTCCTTGCAGGCTGCCCATCCTTGTGGAGTTCCGGCGCCGTGGAGAAAGCATCAACCCCCGAAGAGCTTTTTCAAAAAGCCGAAGAGAACTTCCGGAATAAGAACTACTCGCAGTCTATAGAAGTTTTCGAACGCTTAAAATCCGCACACCCGGATTTCAAAAAGATCCCTGAAGTATACCTGAAGTTGGCTGATGCGTCTTTTGACCAGGGCTCCTATGAAAAGGCCGCTTCCCGATATCTCCAGTTCGTGGAACTTTATCCTGCGGAGAAGGAAGTGCCTCGTGCTAAATTCCAGATAGCCATGTGCTACTTCAACCAGATCAAGAACATGGATCTTGATAGTAGGGCAGTAAAACTTGCGCTTGATTCTTTCAAACTGGTCGCCGATGACGCTAACGCTGGAGAGTGGGGCAAGAAGGCTGATGAGAAAGTCAAGGAATGCTTAAAGAAGCTTGCAGAAAAGGAAATTTATAAAGCGCAAACCTATTTAAGCGTAAGCAACTACACGGCAGCTCGACTGGCTGCCAAGAGAGTTTTAGAAGAATTTCCCAAGATGGGGTATGACGATAAGGCCCAAGAACTCATAAAGAAACTGAAGGGCAAGTAGGATATCAGCAGAGGTTGCTACACCCCGCATCGCTATGGCTTTCCGCAAGAATGCTCCTGTAGCTCTTTACTGAGACTTGGCCGGGAATTGCCCCTTTGGCCCTTCGTACATCCTTGACGTCAGCCACCATAACCTCTACTTTGCCCCTCTTCCGTGCCTTAGAAAAATAAACCGCCAAACCTGCTGCGAAATTAAGGTCCTTGTTGCAGACAGATCCTCCTGGACTGTGAGGTAGGATAACATGGGCTCCAGGGAAACCCTTGGCGTGTAACCAAAGATCGCCCTTGCGAGCTTTTTTAATCAAGATGAAATCATTGCCCTTGCCGCTTTTCCCAACCAAAACTATCTTGCCCGATGGCGTTCGAAACTCGCGGAACAGATTGGACACACGAGCTGCCTCCTGATCCTTTCTTGTGAGACGTCCGGACTTCCCCTTGTCATCGGCGGGCGATAATTCCGGCAAGTGTCGTTCCAGTTCCGCCTGATTAGCAGACTCTTCTACGAAAAAAAGGAGGTCTTCCAGCGCTCTCTTTTCTTCGAGGGTATCCTGCAGCCGCTGTTGTACGAATTGCTCTCCCCGTCTGCCTTTAGCTGCCTTTGCAAAAATCCGATTCATGTTTGCCACTGCGTCAAGAGCCGGGTTCAGCTTTATGGTCCTCAGACTCTGGGAATTCCAATCCTGAAGATCTATACTCTCCATTCCTTTCTTCACAGTGGTCAAATTGGCCTTCAGCAATTCTCCTCCTTCCTGGAGAGCGGCAAGTAGTAGTAGTCTGTTCCTGTCTGTTTCAATTTTCATGGTTCGGCGTTCAAGCGAGCGAATTCTTGTTTTTAGTGGTGCAGCCACTTGCCTCTTAAGTGCGTCGAGAATCCCCGATTGCACCACTGGTCTGAAAAAGGCGTCTGCTGCTCTATTCATTGTGCTGAAGGTAATATCTTTAGGGGAAAACACTCGGAGAGCCAAGCGCCTTTGCCCATCCGTTCCAGTGCTTATAGCAGGTTGAATGTGTCCCATCTCGGTGTGCTTAAAATCAGCGGGAACAGCAGTCCTTATTCGTTCGGGCGGCGGTGAGTAGTGGCAGCCCGGCAATACAATTCTCCTCCCGGTCTTTTTTTCAGGGATACGATGGAGGCAGTCCATAATCAGATTCGAGGACCTGTCAATGAGGAGTATGTTGGAATCTCTCCCGAGAAGCTCCAAAACGAGGTTTCTCTCGACAAGGTTTTGTTCGTGACCCCGTAGTGCTCTTATGGTAACAACGCGATCATTGTCGGCCGGTTTGACTTCAATAATTCTTGCCCCCTGGAGATGGGCTCTCAAAAAAGCGCAAAATCTTGGAGGTCTTGGAGGATTAGGGATCTTTAGGTCGATCAAATGAACACGGCCGAGCTTTGGGTCCGAGCTTAAGACCAGCATTTTTTCCCCGCCACCCAGGACCCTGATTCGCAGGACTATCTCGCGAGGTAACGGCTGATGGATCTTGTTGATAAACCCGCCGGGGAGAATTTCGTTTAGCTCAAGAGCCACTTTCTGAAGAATCGCCAGGTCCATGGGTCTCCCGCCATGTTATACGAACAAGTGCTAATCCCTGCTTTTTTCAACGGCTGATGAAATTGAGGAACCTGCCCAGGAAAGGCTGGACAATACGCACAGCGTCGTTTGAACATAACTCGTGGCAGCAGAAGCACGAGATACACTTCTCACGGTCTATAACCGTTACACCGTTTTTTTCGCTGATTGCTTTGGGCGGACAATGCGTCAGACAGATTCCGCAATTTCGGCAAGCGGATGAATCAATGTGTGGCCTGGTGATCATGTGGTTTTCAAGGAATCTCCGGACCGGGTTCCTGTTGGAAAGGTTCCACATCACGGTCATTGACTTAGGCGCTTTGAAGTCATTTAAAGGAAAACCTTCAAGCTTGTCACCTACCTGGGTGATCCCAGTGATTTCCGCTATCCCTAAGCCCAGAGTTTGTCCGATGACACAGGTACGGAGAGCATCTACGGGGAATCCCACCAGCCCGCAAATTATCGCGTCAAGAGCCACGGGATCCACAGAGGCCCCTATGATGCCAACATGGCGAGGTTCACCACTATTCGGGCCATTACCCTCCATGGCAAGGATCCCATCTATGATATTAAGAGCAGGCCGAACCTTGTCAAAAATCTGAATCAGTACAGTCGCAAAGCTATCGAAATCTTTTCCCGCGCGCAAATGCCACGACGCTTTATCCGTACCGATTACTGTTCCAAAAAGGTTTTTTACCGCCAAAGTCAGGACCATCTGGCAATGGGTTTTCAGCTTGGGCAGGTTTAATATGGAGTCAAATTCGAAAATCTCACGTGCCAGGTCGATGCGCCGGAAAAGTTTTCCTTCAGGGAAATCCAGGGAAATCTTTTCCGAGAAGGGCACTGCCTGAATCCCCATTCTTTTCATAAACGTGTCATAACCGCATTTTGACAGTAATTTGGGAAGATTTCCCAACGGTGGACTGTCCCCAATGAATACCAACGCCCCACAGTCCAGTACCATTGAGGCAACGGCCTCCACAAAAGCAGGGTGGGTTACAACCGCTGATTGTGGACCGGCGGATTTGAGCAGGTTTGGTTTCAGGAGAACCCGGTCTCCACGTTTAACAAACGAGCTGATTCCCCCAAGATCATCTATGGCATTTTTAAGGGCATCGCCCAACTGGAGAGGGAGGTAGTCGTCACACTTTCTGATCGCAACGAACGGTTTCATAATAGCTTTTTAGCACTTATCAATTTTGGGGTAAAGCGCGGTTTTCCCGAACCCTGATTATGCTTAATAGTCCCCGAGCTAAAATTTTGATAGAAATCTTCTTTTCAGATAGTAACCATTCAGTTTCGCGCGGCCCAGGCCAACGGTGTATGTCTCTCTTCAATAGGACATTGAGAGAGGAATATCACCATCACAACGACAACGATAATCGTTAGAATTATCTTCGTATTTTCTCTGAACTGAGATGTCTTCCATAAATGAAAGAGTCCCAATGGTGCGAACAAAATCAGTAAGAGGATGATTATTGTATTATCTTCGTACCATAATTTTTCTTCAAGAATCTTTCCGGCTGTTGAGGAAGACCTGCTCCAAGGTTTATTTTCTAGAAAACGTTCACCCGGACACCCCCGGCTGAGAGGTAATCGAGCGATTTTGGTCTAATTCGAATACTCTTAGTCGGGCTCCAATGTATTTAAGGAACAAGAAATATTGATATTGTTCGGGCTAAAGCCTGGCAATCTACTAATTATTAGTTCCTTGTTCTGTCCGAAAGATTCCATTAAACATCGACGTCAAAAATTGCTTTAGCTTATCGACTTCCTTTAGAGTCGCTTCATATATTACCATGTCACCGCTCAATTTATTCTCGACTGCCTCGATCTCCTTGTTGTCCGGGATTTTCTTCATCTCCCACGTCTTTTTCAATTGCCTCATATCACTTAACTTCGAATCAGTATTCTTTTCTTGTTTTTTAATTGATTCGGCTTTCTGAATTATTTCAGAAACTAATTGTTGAAGAGCCTTGGCCTCTTTAGTAACTTCGTACATTTTTCTTTTTAGTTCGTCAGCAGCAGACTCAGCTTCTGAATTGACCCCTGCTGCTTTCTCCCCGACCAATTGATTAGTGGGCTTTAATTTAGAAGCATCGGCCATGGCTTGCATAAAAATCAAAGGCGGTTCTGTTTTAGTTGAAGTCCTTTGTGTCAACTGAGTTGACCGCTCTCGAGTTTTTGCGTTCAACGGATTGGTTTGAGCGATCTCTGTGACACATATTATATCTCCTCGCTGCATTCTCGGTTCAAGAATTTTCTTTATTTTTGTGACCATTTCCGCCAGAGCCTCAGCTTTTTGGACCGTATTTTCAAATGCTGCTTGTTTATCCTTAACCCCATTTGTCAAGTTTTCTAATTGATAATTCAACTGTCGAGCTTTGAATTCAGTCAAAGCTCTCACGCCCAAAAGTGATACTCTAGTCTCGTTATCTAACGCTTCTGATAAATCAACTGGAGAGGAATCAATTCTTGATGAACTAACGGAAGACACTTTTTTCATCTCTTCCAACTTGTTTTCTATCTCGCCTAACTTGCCGGCCAGTAAAGCAACTTGCTGCTTGTAATCCTGACTTAAGTCAACTTGGGTCTCCAATACCTTTCGCGCATCTCCGATGCACCAAAGCAGATAAGAAATAACACTTTGAGCTCCCGGATTACTCAGTGCTGCTTCATGACTTGAATCAGCGCTTAATACCTTTCCAGAAATTAACAGTGAAGCCAACATAGCCACAACCAACGCTACCCTTAAACGAATCATCGATATTGCTCCTCAAGCATTTATGTTAAGTTGTCGGACTACATGTACTATTTACGACGGACCAGTATACCCAGATAAAAACTACTCAAATTGCCACCCTCTTTGGAACCCTATGGCATTCCAGGCATGCCCGCCGTGACCTCAGTCCTCGCATCGCTGCGGGTGCCGCTTACCTCACGGGGATACACCGGATGACCCGAAGAGGAGTTGCTGACATCTTCATGACCATCTTCGGTATCGATATGTGTGTTGGTTCCGCGTGCAATCTTCATGAGGAAGTCTCTATAGCTTTGTCCTCATCCTATGAAGAGATCAAAGGGGAACTGCCTCAACAACCCGTGCTCAACGTGGATGAGACCGGATGGAGGACCATGGGAAAGCCCATCTGGTTATGGACATTGGTGACTCCCAAGCTGGCATTCTTCACCTTGGACTCTTCCAGGGGAGCAAAAACCCTCACAAAGGTCCTCGGAGAAGTCTTCAAGGGAATCCAAGGATCTGCTAGTCGCAACCTCCCGGTAAACTTTTCCTAATTCTGATTACTTATTATATCTC
>Ga0007800_10000170_pt1 | contig 28168 bp, 32 predicted proteins | sample CryBogmetaGMA14M_FD_60366 | JGI IMG/M metagenome (GOLD analysis project Ga0007800, IMG submission 60366) | Freshwater microbial communities from Crystal Bog, Wisconsin, USA - MA14M | ecosystem: Environmental > Aquatic > Freshwater > Lake | place: Crystal Bog, Wisconsin, USA | collected 2009-07-06 | reverse complement strand
CTGATAAAAGCAATAAGTAGAATAGCATCTTAACCTCCTAATTGCGGAATACTGACCAATGGCATATTTATACCACACTTAAAGATAAACTGTGTATTTCACTCGTAAATTCGTATTTACATACCTTCCCTTGAGTCTGGACTATCGTCTCGCGCAAGTCGGATAAAAGAAAGATAAACCCAATGTCTAATTATTCGGCAACGATGGGTATTTTAGGCAATTAACAACTTCAAAGCTACATCCAAAGGTAAGAGGACTGATGAATCCTTGTTTTTATTTCTCCGGGTGAAGCCAATGCTCACAACCAGACAGATAAACGCCACTAGGAAGAACAGATTCCACTTTCTTTTTTTGACGGGGTATATTCTTTTTCAGCATAGTCCCGCCACTCAACCGGGTCGTATTTCCAGTGTGCCATCAGACTCTCGCCACTGAAGATGCGGTCGAGGACGGAGGCGCGTACCTGGTACATTATAGCCGTTATTAGCACAGTGATGGCGGCTATCAGGCTGAAAGTGGCAAGGGCAAAGCCGCCGTTAAACCCGTCAATGCCGAAGATAGACGGCGCAAAAATGCCGAAGATAAACAAGGTAGTCAATATCCATGCGACAATGGCAGTGCGGCGCTGAGGATTATAAGGCTTCTCTTCATCTGGTATTTCATCATCTCTACGAGAGTTTGGAGTGCATAATATCATGCTCGCGGAAAGCAGGAATGCAAAAGTTCAGAAACTTTTTGGACTCCCCATGCTAACCCCGTTTCCTCTGGCGACTTTTTGTTATTGTCGGTGGATTGTCGAGTTACGTCTTGGAAGCAGAATAAAAACGTGAATTAGGGTATACTTGAGCCCATTCATGAATCATTACGAAGCTCTCATCCAGAAATGTCTAGAGCGCGAAAAAGAAGAGACCAAAAAAGGCTCAGAGATCGGCCCGGTCATTCTTTCCAGGCTGGAGAAACGTCTCGAGCGCCAGTTCTTCCCTAAATTCCAGGAACTGAGTTTCGGGTTTGCCCTCAGGCTAAAATCGGTCAGTTCACGTGAAGAGTTCGACCTATTTCATCTCTCCTACATTAAGGCTTTCCGCCAGGAGATCAAAACACGTGGCGGAACCATCGTCAGCTATGGCGAGGCGCAGAAACCGGTCAATATCTTTCTAAAAGAATACGTCGAGAAGAGCAAGCTACTGGACATGGCGTTGGCTGGTCGTCTTAGCCCGCTGCTGCATGTGACGCTGGATGGCATCATCATCATGTACATGCAGTCCTTTTTCCGCGAGGACTACAATGCTTTTATCGCCCCGGTGAGTAAGATTTGCGGGTTGATCGACACCTATGATGTCACACAGTACAGGAACAAGGACATCAGCGGAAGCCTGCAAAATCAGCTCATGTTCATCAACCACGAGGTTTATACTGCGTGGCAGTCGTGGTTCCGCAGCATTTCACCTGAGCGCCCAGTGCTGCTCGATACCGTCTGGTCCATTGCCCGCAAGACACTGCTTAGTTGAGGGCTTCAGGTCGCCTGTTCGACCGGGCGCGGCCTCCGTCCGTAGTCTTCGATAATAATCACAGCCAGCAGTATGATATCGAAGTAGAAGAAATACCACCACGAGCTGCGCCAGGCGAAGAAGAGCGGGATGACGGCCAGGATAATGCTCATGTGCGGATAACACCTGCAATTGCGCCAGTACCAGGCCAGTGCGATAATCATGGCCGCTATTTCCATCAGGCTGAAAATCAGCGAGGATTGTGTCTTTACATATCCGCTGACTACGAGGCTCACTGGTCCCATCCCCATTGGGAAAAATTTGTCCATCATGGGGGCCAGCACCGAATTCAGCCACAGGCCCGGGTCCTGCAGGATAAAAAACGCGTTAAAGGCTAAGAAAATTCCGCCCGAGATTAACACGACTAGTGACATCCTTTTCCATCCGAGGGTTCTGGCAATGAGAATCAGATAAAAGGGCAGGAAAAACCAGGCCACCTGCTTGGTAGCGATGGCTACTCCCATGCAAATAGCCGAAAGCCAGAGCTTTTTGCGCCACAGCAGCCAGGCCCCCAGCAGGAAAGGAAAGACAAGCGTGCCCGTCTCGCCGCTGGCTATCGATTGCCATATCTCCAGGCTGGCGAGTGCCGCCCCCAGCAACCAAAGCCGCATATTACCCGGAGCCTTCATAATGGCAAAAGCCAGCCCCGCTATCATAGCCAGCAGGTAAACCCAGCGCAGGTCACCTATTCCCAGCCAGATGAACGGAGTTGCGAGCAGAAAACATCCGGCCGGATAGTTTAACTTAGTCTCCATTTCCGGCGGGACGGTCTCCGGCGTTTTTACGGCCTCATTCCATACCGCCTTGAGTTCCTCCTCGCTGGGATAGAGGAAATAAGTGGCGAAACGTCCTGTGCGTATGGGCGTGGTCTTCATCCAGGGGTCGCTATCGCTGTTAAAGCGCAGGTTGGCGGTTATGATATTGGCATCAGCGTAGGGATTTTTGCCTTCCAGCAGGTTGTCGATGGCCTGGTGGCACAGCGCGGTGGCGTCGTTGTAGGTGAGGTTGATGCGCTGCTTTTTGAGAAGCTCGGCTGTCTGGGACCCTGCGAAGTTAGGCAGAGAGACTCCGGCGCTGGCGGCTCCAGTGGCCGCGTACTCAAGGATTCCTCCAACCACAAGCACCGCAAGCAGCATTAGTGAAAGCGGCTTGAGCCAGCGGGCCGCCCCCGCCAGCAGACGGTCGGTCTGCGGCAGGGCGATGAGGAACAGCGTGGCCATCCAGATGATCCAGAATACCATGCCCGCGACGGAAAGAGGTCCGCTATGAAGGACGTAGGCCACCGTCGAAAGCCCGGATGAAATGAGCTTGAAAAGTATCGCCGGTAAGAAAAGCATTACCCTTGGTGCGGCGAAGGGCTTAAAAAAGGTTTTGAGATTGGCTCTGAAAGTGGACATCAGGCGGTTCGATGGACTTATTCTACTGATGATTTCTTATCGTAGACGCGTTTCTTCCAAGAGACGCCCGTCCCCGAAAGCTGCCGCGCCATCCCGTTGAGGACCACGGCGATGATAAATGTGATTCCTAGGGGAAAGAGCACAGTGGACAGGACGGATTCCTTGAATCGCGAATCTACCCAGCGCCGCATGATGAAGAGCAGCGCTACTTGTAAAATCACCAGAGGGCTCCAGACCGGCAGGAAAGCCGAGGCGAAGGCTATTTTCCACAGCCAGAAAAAGGGCGCCAGGAAGCCGATGTATCCGATAAGCAGTAGACCCGCTAGCGCCGCAAGAGATATTGAGGATATAGCGTAAAGCGCACGGGTAAGACCATCCCACACGGCACCAAAACTGTCGTACATGTGACAGCTCACCAGGTCGGAGAGGTCCACCGCCAGGTGCCGCCCTCCATATTTGGCAATTTCCGCTCCCAGGTAGATGTCCTCGGTGATGCGGTTTTTTACAACTTCATGCCCGCCTATGTCCCAGTAAGCCTTGGAGGAAAAGAGCAGGAACTGGCCGATAGCGACCGAAGCCACCGGTTTGGACGGGCGGTGCAGCCACCATAATGGGGCCAGACTCAGGATGATGAAATATATCATGGGTATGGCGATTTTCTGCGATAGGGAGCCTGTAGATTGACGCGGAAAACCGGAGAGCAGCGCCACGCGCGTCTCTATCGCCAGCGCCACGGTACGGCGCAGCATGTCGGATGAATGTATGGTATCGGCATCGGTGAAGAGCAGCCAGTCGCCTTTGGCCTGCTTGGCGGCCTGCAAACAGGCATGCGGTTTGCCTGCCCAACCAGCGGGAAGGGGCTCTCCTTTTATCAGTTGCACACGGCTATCGTCGTTTGCCATTCGTTTGACCACCACGGCAGTAGCGTCTTCCGAGCTGTCATCCAGCACGATTATCTCGAAATGGGGATAGTCCTGTTTTAATAAAGAACTCAGGCAGGGGCCGATATTGGCCTCCTCGTTGCGCGCAGGGATGATGATAGAGACCAGCAGCGCGGGGCGCGGCACTCTGGCATTACGACTCGGCACCCGGAGGCTTCTCATGTTGAGCGCCAGGTTAAGCAACGCCAGCGACAGCAACAGGGCGATGGCCACCTGATAAATCATGTTTTCTTACTCATCTCAGGACTGCCGCCTGGCCATCAGCCAACTTGTGAGACATGGTTTGAGACGAGGCGCATTATGTATATCCCCCACCTGTTTCAAGGTAAAAATGGTCGCTATGCATAGCATGAAAAGTATTTCCCAAACACTGGTTTGGCTGACTGTCAGGTAAGCCAGCGTGCTGAGAGGTGATAGAATTGCCAGCCATGTATGACTCTCAAGAATAAGAGCAAATATCAACGCCGGGATAAAAAAGGCGAAAAACAGTTTCGCATCAAGCAAACCGATGATAACGCCGGCAGTTATGGCCAACGCCTTTCCTCCTTTGAAGCCGAGCATAGGAGAGAAGGCATGCCCCAGAATAGCTGAAAGGCCGATACCCAGCATCGCCGCTTCAGGCAAGTGGTAAACTTTTTGAGACAGCGCTACAAACGGCACTCCCTTGCCGATATCCAGGATTACAGCGAAAGTTCCGACTAAGGGGTTGCCGGCGCGGAAGACGTTGGCCGCGCCAGGGTTGTGGTCACCGTAGGCGCGGATGTCTTTCTTGAGGAAAAGCCTTCCCAGCCACACGGAAAAGGGCAGCGAGCCCAAGAGATAAGCCCCCGGAGCCATCCACATAAACTGTAAAATGCTAGAGTTCATGATGTTTTACGGGTGAAAGCGGAGATTGTACAGACCGCTATAACATATTCCAGTCAGGGGCCATAGTCAAGCTTTTAACCCAGTATCCTTCTGAAGATGCTCAATAAATCGGGGCTCGGCAAGAATGAGGTCGGGGGGAACGGGAGGATTCGATTTACGCTTAGACCGACTCCCGTTGGGTAAACGAAATGACTACCTAATGTGAGGGGTGAGCAAAGGTAGCACAGATTCACTAAAGCTGGCACGACTGGCAGCCTCCTTGTGCCGTTCTATCGATAGCTCTCCCCTCAAGGGAGAGATGGTTTGGAAATCGCTACTATACCGGAAAAGACCAATAAAAAGGGCTCCGATGTAATCGGAGCCCTTTGTTTGTGGTGGAGACGGGGGAGAGTCGAACTCCCCGTCCAATAGAAGCGACCCAGAATCTACTACAGGATTATCCAGCTCTTTAATCTCGCGCCGGAGAGCCTCAACTGACCGAGTATCTCCGTGCCAGCCGATTAGTCTTTCGTCGCTCCTATCGGTATGTGGGCGGCGGCACCCCGGCTTTGCGTCACCCAGATCCCGACCCGCCGGGGTGGGGTCAGGCTGGATGGGCTAGCTTATTTAGCCAGCCAGAACCAATTCAGGTTCGGCAGTTGTTTTTTTGCCACCTGTTTAATGAGGGTGATGGCACCTCAGCCTGCAATTCTGTAGCACACTTCCACTGTCGAGACCACGCGTCCCCATAATAAAAAACCCGAAGCACCAAATCATAAATACTAAACTTGGATTTTGGTAATTCATGGTTTGTTTAGGATTTAGATATTAGAATTTAGTATTTATCCTCTTATATTCTTGTTTTTAAGGTGCGTTCTATTTCGCGCTCGCTCTCGCGGCGCATGATGGTCTCACGCTTGTCGTAGAGCTTCTTGCCGCGCCCCAAGCCGATCTCCAGCTTGGCCGTGCGTTCTTTGATGTACATCCTGAGCGGAACCAGCGTCAGGCCCTTTTCCGCCAGCTTGCCCAGCAGGAGGCGTATCTGTTTGCGGTGCATGAGCAACTTGCGCGGGCGGGTGGGCTCGTGCCCCATGTAGCTGGCGGCTTCGTAGCGCGCGATGTGGGCTCCCACCAGCCAGAGTTCTCCGGTGTCCGCCTTGACGTAAGCCTCGCCCAGGCTCACCCGGTTGTCGCGAACCGATTTTATCTCCGAACCGAGCAAGGCTATACCAGCCTCAAAAGTTTCAAGGATGTTATAGTCATGGTGAGCCTTGCGGTTGGTGGCGACAACCTTTATAATCATCTCTAATTATAACATAAGTTATACCACAGAGCAGTCAGGAAGTCAGTATTTTGTCAATCGAAACGTCTAATTCTGTATTATCCTTGGAATACGGCATTCTGGTTTTTGTGGCGGTGCTGGGGGTTATCCAGGCGGCCGCGGCCAATGCCAGCCTGAGGGGGCTTCTCTTCGCTCCGGGGACGGTACGCATCCGCTTCTTTCCGTCGGGGCGGCGCTGGGCGCTAACATACCTTCATTTCAGCTATCTTTTCGCAGCCGTAACAGTTTTGCCCGCACTGGGTTATTTTTTTGTGTGGAACTCCCACAATGCCACTGGCATCATACAGGGTTCCGAGCAGGCCGGGCTTTTCGTGCTGAGCACGGCGGCCGGTGGTATCTTCAGCCTCATCGCTTCCTCTCTCATCAACCAGTGGCGCCTGCAAAATAACCAGACGGAGGCCAAAGGACTGGAAGCCCTCAAAGACATCACCTGGTTCCAGGCAGTGTGGCGGCGATGGGTGAGGAGAAGCCGGTGAGTTTAGACGAAACGCTTTTCCACTGGATAAACGGCCTGGCGGGACATGTACCCTTTATAGACCGGCTTTTTATGGGCCTGGCCGACGATTATTTCATGATCATTGCTATGTGCCTGGTGCTGGTGGGCCTTTGGTTCGGCACGCGCAAACCCGAAGAGAGAGCACGCAATCAGGTGGCAGTGTTGAAAGCCATGGCCAGCTTGGGCATCGCCAGTGGCTTCGTATCCTGGGCTAACGTAATTTTCGTAGGCGGCGATAAATTTCCCGGTACTCTCATACACGAGATATTCAACCGCCCCCGTCCTTTCGCCTCCGGCGGATTGACCGTCCACTTGCTGTTTTACAAGCCTACCGACCCGTCTTTTCCCTCCAACTTGGCGGCGGTGGTTTTCGGGCTGGCGCTGGCTGTATGGCTGATGAATAAAAGGACGGGCACCTGGCTGCTCGTTATGGCTTTTGTCGCCTGTTTTGCGCGTGTTTATGTAGGGATCCACTACCCGTCGGACATACTGGGAGGAGCCGTTTTCGCGGTGGTGGGTGTGGCAATCACCTACCTCCTTTTCTGGGCACTGGCGCCGCTGGTACGCCTGATTATCGGGATACTCAAAGCCCTGTACCTGGCGGGGTAAAATTCCAAGCATTAAATCCTAAATACTAAACAAATCTAAAACTCAAATACCAAATATTAAACTTTGTATTTCGTATTCTCATGTCTCGCGAGCGCACGCGTTTGTCCCTTATCCTCAAGACGATATTGACCGCAGGTAATCCAGGAAGGTTAGTTTGTCATGCTCCGCCCCGCAGAGCTCTCCGTTTTCTTTGGCTGCCAGTCCCCAGACTCGTGCCAGTCCTTGGCTGCACTCCTTGCGCGAAAGAGCGGCAGTCCAGTCGAGGCAGGCCTTGGGCTTGGCCACGTGTATGGAGCAGAGGGCTTCCTTGCCGTGATGTACGAGGAAGATGCACCCGCCGTTATCGCGGTGGCGCAGCAGAAATTTACCGGGTACCGGCCAGCGCGGGTCGGTGTAGTCCACTTTCATCCTAGCTGTGCTGATACCGAGATACATGGATACCTGTTCTATCTCGCCCCCGTCCAGCAACACCTGATAGCGGGTGCAGCACTCGCCGCAGCGGAAGCAGGCTGTGGAAAAGGCTGACTCTGGTGGGGAAGGGTCTGGACTCATGGGCTAGATTGTAGCACTTTCAGGCGTTACGCTGTAGAATTGAAGCCATGAATGTAATTCGTAAAGCCGCTCGCTGGTTTTTTATTATTTGTATTCCAGTCATGCTTCTTTCGGGGACACTCGGATGGGCTTTCAACAGCCTGTGGATATATACCAACGGTTTTGCAAAGTATGACGTGGGTCAGACGCTCGGACTTTCTCCTGTCGAATTGCGCACTTCGGCCCAGGAACTGATCGCCTATTTCAACAACCCACATCAGAGGTTTCTGGATATCAAAGTCACTTATGATACCGGCGAGACAGCTCCTCTTTACGACCAGGCCGACACCTTCCACATGAAGGACGTCAAGGGTGTGCTCTGGCTGGATTATCGCTTGCTCATGGTGTCGGCGATTTACTCGCTCGTTTACGTCCTGGTCAGTTTTGTATGGAATCGGCGTAATGGACGTCGCGACCTGGCGCTGGATGCAAAATGGGGTGGGGGCGCGATGGTGGGGCTGTTGTGTTTCCTGGGCGTGTTTGCGGTTTCCAGCTTCGACTGGTTTTTTACCACGTTTCACGAGATATTCTTTACCCCGGACACCTGGCAATTCCCGTCGGACGATCGCATGATAACCCTCTTTCCTTACGGGTTCTGGTCGGACGTGACGCTGCTGGTGGGTTTGGTGACGCTGGCGTTGGCGGTGATGGTTTGGGCCATTGGGTCTGTGGGGCTGCGGAATATCAGAAAGCGGGAGTGCGGGCAGACCCAGACATGACAGGCTGGAATTATTGTCGGGGCTATCGTTGAGGAAAAAAGAACCAGCGTCAGACCAAAGTTCTGACGCTGGTTCAAATATTTTCAAAACAGGGCATTATCTGCCGCATGTTCGATTCCATAGATAGACGTAGCGTCTCTCGGGAGACCAGAAGAGCCATTTTAGATGGAAAAGGGCTCTTTCAAGGTTGCTGTCGTGTGTTTTCCGCATATCTCACCTCCTTGCCTTTCTACTTCACTATTTATAACGCAAGAGTAATCAAAAGGTTAGACCCTGGGAGGGCAATTATTCAGACCTTTAGTGTCACCTTAAGGACCAGTCGATAATCCCCCGCACTGATATTCTTGCCCACCGACGGGTAGGGCGTCAGGTTAAAGAGAAAATGATAACCCAGGTATTCCTGCACTGTCTGGTCGCTTGAGCCCATCTGGATAAGACTGAACTCTGTGGTGTAGCCCTCGTGAGTAATCATGAGCAGGCACACGGCCTGCCCTGCCCATATTCAGGTGACACCTGTGGGACACCGGCTGTCCTCGTTAACCTGAATGAATTCGACATTGAGGGCTTCGCCTGTGATAGTGGCCTGTCGTCCCGGGCTCAACTGGAATTCCTGTCCCAGTCCGACCACCTGCAAGCCCGGTAAGCAGGCGGTCGCAATGAAGATGGTTAAGCATAATAATGAGATAATAACTGGATAGATTTTCTTCATTATTCGTCCTCCGTAGAGCAATTAACGCAGGCCGGTATCGATGCTGATATTTAAAGTTACCGTGATACCCGGCTCGATTACTACGGTTTTGGGCACGTCGGTGCTCCGGTCAATGCCGGCGTGGTTGATGTCCACCGCGTATTTTCCGGGTGCGAGTTCAATGAGGTAGTTGCCGTTATCGCCCAGGCTGATGGTATAGAGCAGCTTGCTGCGCCCCTGATCGTATACCAACACCTTGCGCGCCGCGTATACTTCAGGTGAGGTAGGGACCGGCGTGATAGGGCCGATGTCTACTTTCCCCTGGAGCACTCCGTCGGCTTGACGGGTGCCGCCGCAGGAAATAAGCATGGTGCTAAGTGCGACTATCAGTAGAATTATTCTGAATTTCATGTCAAAAATCCCAACATCTACAACGCTCGCGGCGCTATTTGGTTAGTTTCAGGGAGCGGGGGTTCGAAGCCACTATCACGGTGCGGATGGACATAAGCGAAGCACCCATGGCCGGACTATGCAGCACTTCAGAGCCGTAGAGGGCTCTGGCAGCCATTCGCGGTAGAGTCTGACCATGCACTGGAAGAGCCACGGCGGGGTCTTGCCGTATTGCAGCGGCAGGTTGGCGCTGCCGCTTTTCTGGGATGTAAACCAGGACATTCGAAACCTCTAGCCTGAACCGCAGGTGCTACAGGAAGAAGAACTACACCCGTCGCAGGAACTTCCGCCGATGGGAGCGGTGTAGCCGGTATCATCCTTGGCCAGGCAGGAGAAGCGCGAGATGGCGCGGTGGGTTGGTTTGCCGCACTTGGGACAAGCGGCCTCTTCCTCCGACTGGCTCATGGGGCGCAGGAGTTCGAATTTTGAGCCGCATTTGAGGCAGGCGTATTCGTAAATAGGCATAACTTTATCTATGTTATTTTATGCCCTGGATCATGCCAGAGTCAAACATGAATCGAAACCCAGGAAGTAAGAGGTTCAAACTTCAAAGCGAGCGTCAAAAGACTGTCTTGGTTCTCCCCGTCGAGTGTTTTAACCTAGATTTGCGTTGACACTACCAGCCTTCGTCATTATAATTCTATAAGTGTCGCCGAAGTGGCGGAATGGCAGACGCGCTACGTTCAGGGCGTAGTACTCGAAAGGGTATGAGAGTTCAAATCTCTCCTTCGGCACCATCCGGCGCTTGTAGCTCAGTTGGATAGAGCGCAGCCCTGCGGAGGCTGAGGTCGTGGGTTCGAGCCCCACCAAGCGCGCCATCCGTTCTGACTGCCATTTTTTCAACCGCCTCATTTTGGTTCAGTCCGTTTTCCTAAACTTGCATTCGCTTCACTCAGTGCAAGCTGTCCACTTGAGAACAAAGATAAGACTCTCTAATTGAATCCTTTCTTTTGGATGTCCCATTTTTCCAGACCAACTAAATGCGAATAGAATCTCCTTTTTGCCCGCAATAACTGGTAATTCTGAGAGCAGCTAATCCCAAAAACATACCCGCACGCTTGCTTCCATAATATGAAGCAACCAAGTTTAACCCCTAAACCTAGGTTGCTGCTCTTGGATAGAGCGCTCCGGCGATGGTTACCAGAACGACGGTGGCGCTGAGCAAAACACTGAAATCCAGCCACAGGCTGTAGGTGCCTATTCCCGGTGCCAGCATAAGATTGCGCAGTGCATCTACCTGGTAGGTCAGCGGATTGCCGTGCGCTAGCACCTTGAGCCAGGTAGGCATGATTGAAATGGGATAAATAGCGCTGCTGGCAAAAAAGACGGGCATGGTCAGCACCTGGCCTATACCCATGAAACGCTCACGCGTTTTTACGATCAAGGCTATGGTTAGCGAAAAAGCTGAAAAGGCAGCCGCTCCGAGGATGGTAATAATTAATACACCCAGCAGGGCCAGTGGATGCCAGTTAACATGCACGCCGAGGATGACGGCGATGATATACACGATAATGGCTTGCGACAGCGCCCGGACGCCCCCGGCTACCGACTTGCCTAGCGCCAGAGACCCGCGCGGCGCCGGAGAGACCAGGAATTTGTGAACGATGCCCAGGTCACGTTCCCATATAATGGACATACCGCTGAAAATGGCCACGAACATACTGCTCTGCGCCAGTATGCCTGGAGCCAGGAAGTCGATGTATGGAGTGTTGCCGGTCGGTATGGCTTTCACAGCGTTAAAAACCTCGCCGAAGATCACCAGCCACAGCGCGGGCTGGATGGCACGCATAACGAGTTCGCTGGGATCATGGCGCAGCTTGCGCACCTCCATCTCTGCAATGACAATTGTGTTTTTTGAAAATCCAAGCAGCGCGGATAGCGGGTTAGCGTGAAAAGGCTCTTTTTTAACCGAGACGTTTGGCAGTGCGGCGGACTCTGGCTGTATCACGGTAGCTCTCTCCTGAATCGATTTTATCACCGGTATAGTAGATGAATACTTCTTCGAGTGTAGCGTTGGTCCTTACGTTTGCCTTCAAGGCGGTCGGTGAGTCGATGGCAGCGACTTTGCCACGGTGCATTATGGCTATCCTCTGGCATAAACTGTCGGCTTCATCCATTATGTGAGTGGTCATCAAGATGGTCATATTATATTGGGTGCGCAGGTCCATGATGTGTTTCCAGACCGCCTTGCGCGCCAACGGGTCCAACCCTATGGTAGGCTCATCCAGGAAAAGCAGCTGGGGGTGGTGCAGCACGGATTGGGCTATCTCAAGACGTCGTATCATACCACCTGAATAGGTGCGCACCAATCGGTTGGCGGACTGTTCCATGCCCATAAAGGCCAGTGCCTGGTATACTCGCTCTTTGAGACCCCGGTTCGGTAGGTCGTAAAGCTTGGCGAATATCAGCAGGTTCTCGTAGCCAGTCAGGGTGGCATCGGCAGACAGCATCTGAGGTACGTAGCCGATGATACGCCTCACGCTGACGGCCTCAGTAACGATGTTATACCCCCCGACGAATGCCTCGCCCGCAGTCGGCTTAAGAAGCGTTGTAAGCATCTTGATGGCTGTGGTTTTGCCTGCTCCATTGGGACCGAGTAAGCCGAATACCTCTCCCTTCAACACGCTGATGTTCAGGTTATCTACTACCATAAGCTCGCCGAAATAGCGGGACAGGTTTCTTGTTTCCAGTATCGTTTCACCCACCAGATTACCTCCGGAGTTACTAAAGATATTTACGCTATTTAACGTCGGAGATTATAAATCTTTCCGCACGTATATACGTGAGCATGCCTTTCAGTATGTTTCTAAACAGCAATTCTGTCAATTATCCCGCGATGAAAATGGCACACACTTGCAGTTCGAATTTACGTGTTGACTGCATTTCTTTCGTAAATTGTTTTTGTTTGGTATCATTTCAGGTGAGCGTTGATAATTAACCATGCATGAAAAAATACTGATTGCTCTAAGCGGCGGTGTCGACTCGGCGGTGACGGCGGCTATCCTCAAAAAAGCTGGAAACCAACTGACCGCAGTCACCATGAAGATATGCGCTTACAAAGAACCTTCCGCCGATCTGCCATCGCGCCATGGGTGTTATGGACGCGGCGAGAATGAGGATATCGAGGATGCGCGCAAGGTGGCGGCGTATCTCGAAATTCCCTTCCACGTGCTTGACCTGTGCCAGGAATACGAGGCTGAGGTACTCTCCGAATTTATCTCCGGGTACAAACAGGGCCGTACCCCCAACCCCTGCGTGTATTGCAACCCGCGCATAAAATTCGGGGCGCTGGTGGAAGCTGCAGAAAAGGAGGGAATTGAATTTCAGGCTATGGCTACCGGGCATTACGCACGGACGGAGTATGACCCGGCCATCGGCAGGTTTCTTTTAAAAACAGCGATAGATGCAAAAAAAGACCAGTCGTATTTCTTGGCGTTTCTCAGCCAGCATCAGATCAAACGCGCTATTTTCCCACTGGGAGTCTATACCAAGCCGCAGGTGCGCCAAATAGCCTCAGAAATGAGCCTCCCGGTTTCTGACAAGCCGGAGAGCCAGGATTTCATTTCCGGAGGCTATCAGAGTCTTTTGCCCGATTCGCTGCCCGGTCCGGTAACCGATAAATCCGGCCGTAAAATTGGGACGCACTCAGGAATCTCGCGTTATACCATCGGCCAGCATCGCGGCTTGAACCTGCCTGGGCAAGAAAAACTTTATGTAATCAAGATAATCCCGGAAGAAAATATGATTGTAGTCGGCGCGGAGGAAGATCTTTTGCATAAGCAACTCATAGCTACAGGTCTTAACTGGATCGCTGTTGAAGGTCTCTCTACCGGGGTAAGGGTTCAAGCCAGGATTCGCTCGAGCGCGGCATCGGCACCGGCCTGGATAGAACCTCAAGATGCGAGCGTGCGGGTCGTGTTTGACGTCGCTCAAAAGGGCATCACGCCAGGACAGGCGGTGGTCTTCTATGACGGTGACATTGTTCTTGGAGCTGGCATAATTGACAGTTCCGAGAACTGATGGTCATCGTTGGCAGCCAGAGTTAAATCTAACAGCATGGACGTGGCAGTCAAGTGCATGGCAGCTTTTGGGTCGTGTTCGTCAAGCAACCCAACTCCTCCTAGTTGAAGCTAGCCGAGCGCCTGCTTCAGATCTCCCAGCAGGTCGTCGATGTTCTCGAGTCCCACCGAAAGGCGCACCAACCCCTCTGTTATGCCGATCTTCTCGCGTTGCTGCTTGCTCATGGAGGCGTGGCTCTGCGTCACCGGGTGGCCCGCCAGAGAGGTCATGCCTCCCAGGGATTCTGCCAGCTTGAACACCTGTACGCTCCGCAGGAACCTGTTGACTGCTTCCAGGCCACCTTTCATTTCGAATGACACCATGCCGCCGAAGCCTTTCATCTGTTTTCCGGCGATTTCGTGTCCCGGGTGGTCCGGCAGACCCGGATAGTAAACTCGACTTACCGTGGGATGGCTTTTCAAGAAATGCGCCACAGCCGTGGCATTGGCCTCGTGCTGTCTCATCCTGATGGGCAGCGTCTCGATGCCGCGCAGCACCAGCCAGCTGTCGAATGGTCCGGCGATAGAGCCCAGGGCATTTTGCAGGAAAGCTACACGCTGGGTGAGTTCATCTGTGCCGGTAACGATGGCACCGCCGACCACGTCGCTGTGGCCATTGAGGTACTTAGTGGTGGAGTGTACCACTATGTCTATGCCGAACTCCAGCGGCCTTAGGAAATACGGCGAAGCGAAGGTGTTGTCCATAACGCTGATTAAGCCATGTTTTTTGGCCACGCTGGCCGCCATTTCAAGGTCAACGATGTGCAGCAGTGGGTTGGAGGGGGTCTCGATCCATAACATGCGCGTGTTGGGCTTAACGGCGCTCTCGATGGCTTTTTTATTGCTCATCTTGATAAAGGTGAACTCCAGACCGAAATTGGTCATTACGTCCTGGAATAAACGGAAGGTGCCGCCGTAGATGTCTTCGACGGCCAGCACGTGGTCTCCGGCCTTGAGAAGGTGGATGACGACCGATTCGGCCGCCATCCCGCTGGCGCAGGCGAATCCGGCCTTGCCTCCCTCGAGTGTGGCAATGGTTTCTTCCAGAACCTTTCGTGTGGGATTGCCCGAGCGCGAGTAGTCATAGCCCCTGGTCTTGTCCACATCCTCAAAAGCGAAGTTGGATGTCTGGTAGATAGGTACGGAGATAGCGCCGTAGGCTTTGTCAGGACGGTGCCCGGCATGGATGGCATCGGTTTCGAATTTCATATCTTTCTCCTGTGTATGTTTATATTTGGCAAACTATATGTAGGGCGGAATATTGCTCGATACGGATTATATAATGGATGCACATCAACTATCCACATGGGATCTTTGAGCGTGGATTTAGCCTAGCGTAACATGACAAATCAGGGGAATTGTTTTACAAGCGTAGCGAAAAGGTCTTCAACAGGCACGAATTGGGCGGCTAGCTCAGTCGGTTAGAGCTCCTGCTTTACACCCAACTGGGTGCGCCTTATGCCCAGGGGTTTTTGGTTTAGGCACGGAATTTGGGGTGCAAGGCAGGAGGTGTTCCCGGCCGGTCAATAGCTGATTTTTTCGGTTTCTTTTCGGCATGGTTTCCCTCCTTTTAAACTCCAGATTATCTTCTCAATTATACTACTTCACGGTAAAGAAGTTAATGCCGTTTTCTTTGAGTTCGTAGGTTGACACGCGGTTTAAGAATTCCCAGGGGCTTTTGGCACCAGAAGAAGAATCTAGTCTTTTCCTTTGAAGATATCTAGATACTGTTTGTAAACGTAGGACTGGCCATACTTTAAGTCTCTATCTTTGGGGATGAGAATTCCTTTTTCGATAAACCGGTCGATGACAACCTGCGCGCCTGGGCGGCTAAATCCAGTCCATTTCTGTATCGTGGCGACATTTACAATAGGTTGCGTGTACAGCTTGGGCATAACCTTTACGGCGCTTTCAGCCGCCCGCTTACCCATAGATGCGATAATCGCAACGTCTTTTCCATGTAGTGCATTGATCTGGCTGACAATATCGATAGATTCGCTCGCTATTTCAATAACACCATTAAGGAAATAGTCCACCCATTCCTCGACGTTGCCGCTGTGATAGCCCTGGAGTTTGTCATAGTAAACACGCCGGTTTCTGTTGAAGTATGAAGATAAAAACAGTACAAGTTTTTCCAGGAAGTGTGTTTGCCACAAATAGAAATTGATCAGCATTCTTCCGGTTCTACCGTTTCCGTCTTTGAACGGGTGGATGGTCTCAAATTGGGCATGAATGAGCCCCGTCTTAATTATAACCGTGGTCGAATCATCGGTGTTAATATAACGTTCGAGGTCATTCAGTGCTCTACGCATTTCGTCTACAGGCGGGGGCACATAACTTGCATCTTCGGCAAGGGTCGCACCAATCCAAACTTGCTCCTCCCTGAATTCTCCTGGCTCTAAATACCCGCTCACCCTGGCGTTATGCATCAATTCCCTGTGCAGTTCGCGAATGAAATTGAGGGACAGGAAAAATCCTGGTTCGTTGATACGTTTTATCCCATGATGGAGTGCCTCGAGATAATGCAGGATGTCGTCAACATCAGCAGGAATCTTCATGGTGCGCTGCACTTTGGCCTCGATGGCATCAGTCATGGTCGCCATAGTGCCTTCGATTTGTGAAGATGAGGCTGCGTCCTTACTCATATACATCCGGAGGAAATTTTCCATATCTGGAAGGTTTTTGGTAACACCGTCGAGCTTGCCAATCAAGCGGGTTGCCTCATCATTCTTTAGCAAAATCGCAGAAGAAAATGCGAATCCCTCCTTCGGCGGGAAGGGATTGGGAATGAAGGCACTAAACCCCCGCGGCTGTTTTTTGAGAGTTCCGATCTCAATAATATTCATAAGTTTGCTTTCATCATTAACCAACATGTAAACAAAGTATAGCAGTTTGTTTACATTAAGTCAATAGATGTAAACAAACTGTAGTACATCAGTCGGGGGGATGTGTCGGGGCGTTGGCCAGTTTAAGTCAAGGCAATCATTCAAAAAAGATGAGTCATTGTTGAATTCATAATCCTTTAGTTGGCGTTAAACACTTTGGTCCAATGAATTACACAGAGGGTCTTTAGGCATAAAACGGGAAAAATAAACTAGACACAGTAGTTCGATATTGTGCGTAAATGGACTAAAAGTGACGCCTAACCCAGAATTAGGAAACCGCTGGCAAAACTGCCCCTCCTTTAAGTGAATTCTTGCCGGAACACGGCCTGTTTTGCACGAATTATATACGGGTTAGGGTCTCAACTTCTTGGTCAATTGCAAGAATATCCTAGGAGAAATGAAGGAAAAATACAGCGTAATTAGCACAAGGCCGACTTCTGCAAGAAAAGTCGGCCTTGTGCTTGCCTATATTTTATTTTTGTGTTAGAGCCAGTACCGGGAAGAACACCTGCCATGCCAGCAGTGCCTTCGCTGTGAGACTGAGAATTATATATACCTTCTCACCGTAGAGGTAGTCCCGCCAGGGGCCTACCTTTTTGTATTGCAGTACCTGGTTGACCGCGAAGCAGTTAAAGAAGACGAACAGAGAAGCGATAATGCCGTATACGAACCCGGGCGGCGATACACTCAGCCCAGGAGCCCAGACGTAGATCACAATGGCGATCCACGGGATGATACCCGCAAAGCTGCCGAACCAGAATGGCAGCCACCCCGGTTTTCCGGGCTTCTCGTACTTTTCCTGCAGCAACCCGAAGAGGATCATGCTGGCATTGATACCGGCGATGGCCAGCAGGGCGGCGATATCGCTGATGCCGGTGACTTGGGAGATGAGCACTATCATGATGGAGGAGCTGAAAAAGTACTCGATCCAGCGCCCATAGTTACGGCTCTGGAGAAGATTACGCTTATACCATGGGAAAACGGTCGGCGACGCGATTATCAGTAAAGCACCGGCTGAAATGGCCAGAAAAGCAAAGACACCCCAGCCTGTGCCGATATTAAAGAGGTGGTGAAGCACTGAGGGAGTACCGGGCGGGCCATCCATGAATGTAGCGGTCACTGGGAGAGAAAAATTGTTCGTTAGCACCGCAATCATGACTGCTTGAACGGCAAGAATCAAGCCGACTACGATGTTCCAGACACGCAGTCCCTTAATTTGTTTTTTGACGCTTTGGTCAGAATCCATGATTTCCTCCTTTTTTATGCCCGAATGCTAGACTAAGGATATTATATTCGCGATTATTCCCGAACACAATACAGGTAAAGCAGTACTATAATTTTGCCATGATAAAACATAACTTACGGCAAAAGATTTTATTCGGAATGGGAGCCTTCCTGCTTGCAGTACTCCTACTGCCATACGCGGTTCCAATCCCCGAACGCCTGCCTTTGATAAGTTACCAGGATATGCTAACTCCTACCAGTAAATTCGTTTCAGTCGAAGGTGCATTGATACACGTGGAAGACTACATGCCTTCGGGCACGGTTAAAGATACCCTCGTCCTGATTCACGGGTTTGGAGGCTCGACATACAGCTGGCGCAACAATATCGAAGCCTTTACCAAGGCAGGCTATCGTGCGGTAGCAGTTGACCTGAAGGGATTCGGATTGTCTACAAAGGATAAGGATTCATCATATTCACACGCTGCGCAAGCTAGTATTCTGGTAAAAGTCGTGCGAGCTAGGAATTGAAAGCGCAGTCTTTATCGGACACAGCATGGGCGCAAGTGTTATATTGCATATGGTTGAGATTTCTCCACGCCTGGTAAAAGGAATGGTGTTGGTTGATGGAGCGGTTTCTTTCAAGAAGCAATTACCGGTGACGCAACTGCCAAATTTTGATCCAATCAGACGTGCTTCCCAGGATATTATAAGCTACTACCTCACCAACGCCCGACTGGCGAGTATACTCAAGTCTGCCTATTATCACCCGGCTAATTTATCGGATATCGATATTGCTAACTACTACTCGAGAGCAGTATATGGGGGATGGTTGGACGGATTAACTATAATGACACGTGATTCAAGTGAAAATGCCATTGATTTTGCAGTTAAAAAAGATATCCCAACCCTGGTCATATGGGGCAATAAAGATACCTGGGTAGGAAGAAATATTGCCGAACAGATTGCAGCTTTTACGGGCGGTGATCTTAGGGTGATTGAAAACGCCGGGCACTTGTCAATGGAGGAAGCTCCAGATGTATTTAACCCAATGGTTCTTGAATTCTTATCACAAAGTTAAAGCTACAGGACTAGACTTAAAAAGACTTTCTTTCGCGGCTAAGGAGTGCGCTGAAGGATATACAGACAAACAAACAGGCCAAATAGCTACAGAAAACAAAGGGCTCAAGTGCACCTTCTGCGTGGCCATTTCAATGGGTGAATGTTACTGGGAAACGATAGGCGGTAAGAAGCTCCCTTTAGCGGCTAAGGGGTGCACCGAAGAATTCAAAAGCAGAGAAAGGTTAAATATTAGCTAGGCGGTTTGTTTGGTCGGGTTTTGCCACCATGCCCAAAATTTATTGTTCATCGGATTGGGAGTGAAATTTTCACTCCCAATTCATTTATCATATCGGCAATAGCAGTGCGCTTACTGTGCTTATTCGGCATCTGAGGGTTTTTGTAAAAAAGAATAGGAAAAGCCAGGATAAGTTATCTTGATAATCTGTTCCAATGTGCAAAACTTCCTGCCCATTTAGTTCTCTCTTTCTGAAATTCCAGCCTATCATCAAACTGGTTTCGTTTTCGGAGGGCAGGTCACCCTCCGCTATCAATTCGAAAACGATTACTTTAATATATGACACAATGCAATGCTATAATTGCCATGGTTAAGAGGTTGATATGGGCAAAAAGTGGAGCATCGGTTGGTTTGAAGAACACACCTGGGTTTTTATCGGGAGAGTCCTGGCGATACCTGCCTTTGGCGGGGTTGTGATATTCTCCTTTTCTAGGAACCCTTGGTGGCTTACAGCCTGCATCCCGGTAGTCCTAGCCCTAATATGGAAAGAGATAGCGACACTGTTTTGACTCCCATTTTCCTTGTATAAAGCTGAAACATTATGACATTGATCGATAACCCCTATCATTTTGTGTCTCCGGCAAGGTATAATTTCTTTAATTACAAAAAGGAGGGAACATGGCTTTCTGCGCAAATTGCGGGACCCAATATAACGAGGGGACACGTTTCTGCCCGAAGTGTGGCGCTCCCGCTACTGTACCGGGTTATACGGTTCCTCCACAGCCCGCTCCCTATGGAGGTTACGCTCCTCCGCCTCAACCGATGCCTTACCCCACCTACGTTCCACCACCCCAGCCCCAAACCTATTGGAATGGCAAAAGCAAGACAAAGGCATTGGTCCTGGCCGTCCTTTTTAGTTATTGGACATTTCTCTATACATTTAAGCGAGACAAACTCAAATTCCTCATCGGGGTGGTTGTGTCTATGATAATTGGCTTTGCTTACACTGTGGCGCCACAACTCATTTACTTAGGAACTCTTTTGTGGTTGTGGGCTGTCATTACAACTGCGAGCAGAAATAAACAGTGGTTTGCCCAGTGTTGATACGGTTCACTATATTGCCACCTAATGTTTGTGGATAAAGGCGTTTGATTGATATCAGGATCAAATCCAGCGATACGGTTACAGAGGACAGAGTGGCGGACTCGTCCAGGGTTTGTTCGGCCAGGCGTGGGTATCGCGGCGTATCATAGTGGCCTCTGGCCAGGTCCTTTACTCTTCTGTCCTCCGGTCCAAACTGGGTCTGCAGGTGGGAGGTCGGTATTTCTGCCAGCTGTCCCAGGGTATACAGGCCGAATTCATGCAGTCTTCCCTTGATTTTGAGGGAAACCGGTAAAAGATCGCAGGGCAAACCTTTAAAAAGAGAGTGACGTCTCCAGCGAGGATTTTGTGGCTGCCGCTCGGGCTTTGTACGGCGGCCAAGCAGGATGCGGACTTGCCTTCAGCAATGCCATAAGTACAATGAATGTTGGGAAGATGTCGCTTCATCTTTGTTCTGAGGTCGGGCATCCAGTAGACGCTTGAGTGTTCCATAACTGATGGCCAACCCGCCCCCCCCCGCTGGCAGAGCAGCCTACCAAGGCTATGCTCTCGGCAACGCCATTGCCGGCGTAGAAGCCGCTGAGACAGCTATGATAGAATCCGTTTGGCGCCTTTAACCATTTGTTGATCTAGCAAAATGGTGATCTCGTGCCTTTAAGTAGGGGTAGATCAGAGGTAAAAATAGTATGAACAAACAGAAGACACTCCTTTTCGTCGGAGCACATCCGGACGATGAAACATTTGGCATAGGTGGCACCCTGGCTCAGTATGCTGCCGCCGGTGTCAAAGTCTATTATGCCTGCGCCACCCGCGGCGAAGCGGGCACCGTAGAGCCACAGTATATGGAGGGGTATTCTTCTATCGGAGACATGCGCTGGGCTGAACTGCGATGCGCGGCACAGGTTCTCGGTCTTGCGGGAGTGATCCATATCGGTTACCGTGATTCTGGTATGGCTGGCTCTGAAAATAATACACACCAGGAATCACTGGCAATGGCGTCTCTTGACGAGGTTACTGAACGGATAGTAATGATCATCCGTGATATCAAACCAGACGTGGTGATTACCCACGACGCTGGTGGAGGATACGGACATCCAGACCACATTGTTACCCACAATGCTACGCTTAAAGCATTTTATTCGGCTGGAGACCCCAAACAGTACCCTGAAGCTGGACCTGCTTTCCAGCCTGATAAGTTGTACTTTGGAGTTCGTCCTCACGGATTGATGAAATTGATGGTTAGATTAATGCCCCTCTTCGGACAAAACCCACACCGTTTCGGGCGTAACAAGGATATCGATCTCACCCGCATGATTGATACGGATTATCCTGTCCATGCTATTATTCGTCTTTCGAAACATTCCATTGAAACCCGTGACAAGGCGGCCGCCTGTCATGCGAGCCAAGGTGGTGGTAGGTTTCGCCAGGGTGCGTTTAGGATTTTGAGAATTGTAGATAGATTCGGTGGGCAACGGGACCGGTTCATGCGCGCCTACCCGCCCCCAACCCACCACAAGGAGAAAGACATTTTCGAAGGGATATCGTAAGAACTCAAATCCCCTATTACATATGGAGAGATTGACTTGAAATATGACTTTGATCGGATATGCGACAGGACTAATACAGACTGTGTAAAGTGGGATGCTGTTACCTCTATATTTGGACACAAGGAAGTAATTCCCATGTGGGTTGCTGACATGGATTTCCCGGTAGCCCCGACAATTGTTGAAGCGCTTAAGACGCGTGTCGAGCATAAGTTTTACGGTTACACCTTACCGGGGGTAAATGTGATCAATGCAATTGTCGACCGCATGCAGCGAAAATTTAATTGGAAGATTAAACCTGAATGGGTAGTTTTAACTCCGGGAGTGGTACCAGCACTCAATGTTGCCGTAAGAGCTTTTACTCACCCAGGGGATGAGGTAATCCTTCAGGAGCCTGTCTATTTCCCATTCTTCTCGGCAGTCACTTCAAACGGGTGCCAGATAGCAAATAACGAATTAAAACTGATTGATGGGCGCTATGAAATGGACTATGACGACCTCGAAGGCAAATTCCAGGATAAAACAAGCGCGCTTCCTGCCCCCAACCGGGTAAAAGCCATTATCTTCTGTAATCCTCACAACCCGATAGGTCGCCTCTGGAATAAAGAGGAGATAACTCGGATGGGGGAGATTGTGATACGCCATGGGGCAGTCGTCATTTCCGATGAAATCCACTGTGAAATCCTCTTCAAGGGCTATAAACACACTACATTTGCTACGATTTCCGATGATTTTGAGCAGAACTGCGTGGTCTGCATGGCGCCCAGCAAGACATTCAATCTCGCCGGTCTAGAAGCATCCTCAATTATTATCCCGAATAAAAGATTGCGCGATGAATTCACCAGCGCTACAGCCGGTATTGTTTCTGGGCCAAATCTATTTGGCTTGACGGCCATGGAAGCGGCTTACAGACTCGGCGATGGGTGGCTTGAACAGCTTCTAGATTATCTTCAAGCGAATCTCGAGTTCGCCCTGGAGTACTTTGAAAAAAGAATCTCTAAAATAAAGGTGATTAAGCCGCAAGGGACATATCTTGTTTGGCTTGACTGTCGGGCACTGGGTAAAGATAATTTGAATCTCAGGAGTTTTATGCGCGAAAAAGCTCGAGTAGGTTTAGATGATGGTTTCCTTTTCGGATCCGCTGGGGCCGGTTTTCAGAGGATAAACATAGCCTGCCCGCGAACCATCCTTAAAGAAGCATTAATGAGAATTGAAACAGCGGTAAACAGTATGTAGCCTTACATGTCGGTAATCAGTGGTGGCCGCACGCGGCAAAATAGATATAACCAGTGGCTGCCAAATTTAAGTTACTAAGAGGAGATAATATGGAGTTAAAAGATTATATTCTGGTTGAGTTTGATGGTTTGGACCGAGGAATGACGAGAGCAATTAGCGGTTTGACTCATGAAGAACTGGCTTGGCGGCCGTCGTCTGAATGCAACTCGATAGGCCTTATCCTCTTCCACGTGGCAAAATTTGAGGACTCTTTTACGAATAAGAGGTTGCAAGACAAAGCGGAAGCATGGGAGATGGGGAAGTGGTACCAGCGGCTTAATTTGGCACAAAATGAGGCCGGAGCTCATTACACGGCTGAACAGGTAAACGCCTTTCCATTACCGGGAAGGGAGGAGCTGTTGGCTTATCATACTGAGGTACGTGGACAAACCAAGGATTATCTGAACAATACTACGCCGGATATTTTTGAAAAGAAAATCACACTACCCCACTTCGGCGAACGGACTATCGCTGCGATTTTCTCATTGATGGTAGCACACGCATCACAGCACGTTGGCGAGATATCTTACCTGCGTGGTATTCAGCGCGGAATGGATAAATAGGAATGATTGTTTTTGCTAAAAATATGTTGGTCGGTAACGGTGTTGTAGTCTGGGACTGAAATTTACGCAGAGAAAACCTTACATGCTTTTAAGAAAAACAGTTCTATATTGAATAGTTGGCAATAAAGGAGAAAACGGCATGAAAACACGACGGTTAGGTTCAAAAGGGCCTGAAGTTTCTGCCATTGGACTTGGCTGCATGGGGATGTCTCAATCCTATGGACAGGGCTTGGAAATAGAATCCATCGCCACCATCAACCGGGCATTGGACTTGGGGATTAGTTTCCTCGACACAGCCGACATGTACGGGGTAGGAGAAAACGAAATATTAGTAGGCAAGGCTATTCAAAAGCGCCGTCGGGAAGTCTTCCTTGCTACCAAATTCGGCATCGTAAGGGGAGCAGATCCTACTGTTAGGGGAGTCAACGGACGGCCCGAATATGTGCGTTCGGCGTGCGAAGCCAGCTTGCGGCGTCTTAAAGTTGAAACCATAGATCTTTACTATCAGCACAGGGTCGATCCCATGGTGCCTATCGAAGACACGGTGGCAGCCATGTCAAAACTGGTTCAAGAAGGAAAAGTCCGCTTTTTGGGACTTTCGCAAGCCTCCAGTGAAACCATCGAGCGAGCCAATAAGGTGCATACCATTACCGCCATTCAAAGCGAATATTCGCTGTGGACGCGCGATCCTGAGGAAAAAATACTCCCCACCTGCCGGCGTTTGGGTATCGGTTTCGTGCCCTACAGCCCCCTTGGTCGCGGATTCCTGACTGGACAGATTAAACACTACGAAGATTTAGATCCGGACGATTTTCGTCGCACCTCCCCGCGCTTTCAGGGAGAGAACTTCGGCAAGAACCTCGAACTCGTCAATGCTGTTGAAAAGATTGCTCTAGAAAAGCAATGCCTGCCATCGCAGTTGGCGCTTGCCTGGCTGTTGGCCCAGGGGGAAGATATTGTTCCTATTCCAGGGACCAAACACGTCAAGTATCTGAATGAAAATACTGCAGCTGTTGGTATTCGTATGTCTAACGATGATTTGGCGCGTTTAAATGCAATTTTCCCATACGGTGCCGCCGCAGGAGCCCGCTATCCTGAAGCTATGATGAGCATGTTGAACCGCTAGGTTCGTTCTTGGATTTTTAACCTCAATGTTCTTAACATAAATTTGTCGACTCGGTGCGATTAGGAGATAATCACAAGCAGAACCTGTTCAATCGTCAACATACCCAACACTCTGCCCGAAAAGTGCCCGCTGATGGGGCTTTAATCTGAGCCTTTTTGTGAGTTTCCCCTTATTGCAGTTGTGAAACCACGAAGCCAGTCCCAAAGAAGAAGATGCCAGATAGACATTTTGTGCGATAAGGCCCGTGTCAACAAAGTAATATGATTTCTGAATCTCCGGATCATAGAGTCCTGGCTCTTGGAACCCTGCATTCTTAAACCTATCGATATCCACGACGTAGATGAAACGGATGGGTGCGTTTGCACCCGCCATTCCCTGTCCTGGGCCGATCGCCAGAGCGCGACTGTCACCGGCTACAACCGGAGTCATCTTGTGAGAATCAGGTTCATACAAGTACGTCCCTTCCTCCATGGCAACATACACACAGATCTCCTGTGAATTACTCGCAGATCCCGCAGTCAGGCCCGGGCCTCCAAAAGGTCCTTGGACGCGATTGACTCCCTGCGCAGCCCAGAGGATATCCGACAGAATCTGCAATGAGATCTTTTTGTCGCTGAGGGATCGTGAAGTTTCTCTCATTTTCAGAGCTTCGAAGACTGTCCCGCACCGGTTAAAAACCGGTTCAGGAAGTATTATGGGCTGCAGATCACCACTCGCGCTGCTTTTCATGGTACTCCTCCGACACATTTATTGTTGCCACCTTTAATCAGTCGATCGCTCAAAGTGCATGACCCTGTAGCAAAGTTTAGGGTATCTTCCATTCGCCATAGCGCGAAAAGGACCGCTTTCATCTTGGGAAGCTTGCTAATGGGTATTCAGCGGATTTCCTTATATAGTACCCTAAAAGAGGGTTCTTATTTCGGCAAGTGAACCGGGGTCTATTGTTACTAATACTTTATGCGAAAAGGAATTCCTTTACAACATGCCCGAAGTCACAAAATAATATTGAGAAGGGTTTATCTTATAGGTGCAAACAAAGGTGTACAAGTGAGAGCACGAGTGAAGATGGATGTTTGTTGCCATTGTTCAAAGGAACCACCAAAGAAACCAACTATTGACGTCCCGTCCTCTTAGCCACTATTCTGTATTCATATGAGTTGGAAAGAAGGCGTCGTCTTGATTGGCATGGCTGGCGCAGGTAAATCCACCATCGGTTCAGCTTTGGCCAAAACACTAGGGTTCAGTTTCACGGACCTGGATGAATACATCCGAGAAAAGTATGGCAAGACAGTCCAGGATATAATCAATTCTAGTGGAGAGCAGGCTTTGCTTCAGCTGGAAAAGCAGAGTATGTATGAAATAGGCATGAATCGCAGGGTTATTGCTCCTGGGGGGAGCATTATTTATCACGCTGACCTCATGGAATATCTGAAGCACAAGTCTGTTCTGATATACTTGGATGACACTTTTGAAAATATCGAGGGAAAACTAAAAAATGCCTCCACTAGAGGTATAATAGGGTTTAAGAGTAAATCCTTAAGAGAGATTTACGATGAGAGACGACCTCTCTATTCCAAGTATTCCCATATAATTGTTCATCTAGTAGGCAAATCACCGGAACAAGTGATTAGCGAAATAGTTAACCGATGCCAAGAACTGATGATATAACTTATTTCATAGACTGTACTGATGCCGAAATAATCTCTCCAAAGAGGAGGCAATAGTAAACAAATCTTTAAGTCAACTCAGACGAATGATTAGGGAACAGAAAAGGTTCTGGCAAAATAAAAACTCTAATTTTAATAATTGCTATTCTAAGCATTGTTGCCATGATACTGGCCGCCTGCACTGGAGCGTCGAGCACAACTAGTCAACAGCCGATTGAAGTCGTGTCCGTACTGGGACCCATTCCTCCGTTTAACCCGGGCGGGCCCGTGGTGGAGATAACCCTGAAAATGTGTCCAGCGAACCCGTTGTTTCTTTGAAGGCCAGTCTTGGAATAATCCGGGCGGGTCCGTCCAGTACGCCCTTTATCTTCAATTTTGAAGTTACTCCTTCGAATCCGCTGCTGTCTGATAAAACCATTGGTACCCAACTCACCCTAATCGGCGGAGGATTCTCAGATAATGTTTCTTACCCCTTGATAATAGAAGGCAACCTGGAAAGTGGAACCGAATATTCATATACTAAACAGGTGCAAATTGAATCACCTTTGGTGCAAAACCCTGATCCTTGGCCGGGCGTGTCGGTTTATAGAGACTCAAACAGCCCAATAATGACCCGAGTAAATGAAACCTTCTCGATTATGCTTCCACCTACCCCTCTCTTTGGCTGGGGGTGGCAGAACATAGATTTGAGTGCATTCTCATTATTGGAGACTAAAACAGTTCCAGGATCAGGCAATGAACCTAATCCCTTTGGACCTAATGCGTTTCTTTTTAAGGCACTTAAGATAGGCACATTCCAGATTACATTATATGTACCCAGCAAGCCTCCTCAACAGTTGGAGTCGTTCGATATAGTTGTGAATCTTTAAGCTGACTCATTATTTTAAACGCTTGTAGTGCATCAGAGGATTTGAAATCCAAAATCAATTAGGGATAGCTTTTCGCGTTAGCCTAGTTAGACTCTCTTGTGCTGAACTATCATCTTAGCAATCTATTCAATTTGCCTTCAAATATTGATTGTCCTATGGTGCCACAACCGGAAAAAATTGTAATATCAAGGGGGCTTGTACTCCTTCCTTTTAACCAATATAATTACCATAGCCATTCTGTGTAGCATGAATGTGAGCGACAAGGCATGATTGTGGTTAGGCGATTACTAGAGACCTGCGATTAGACGATCACGAAATGTATTATGTATTCAGGTTGAGACGGAGCTGAGAATTGTTATAGTGTTTTTAATACACCGTTCAAATAGAAAGCAACTGAAGAGGAGAAGAAAATGCCGAGAGACGATAAAAGCCAGGATGTAGTTATAAATGGGCACATTATTAAGCGAGTGAAAATGGGGCTGGATGAGAACGATGTTCTCCCGTTAATACAGACCATCATTGAAGAACGCAACGAGCTGGCAAAACACCAGGATAACTCGCCGACTCTCACACGCTTCATTGAGAAAATCGCCAAGGAAGCAGATGAGTGGGCTGAACAAACGAAAAAAGAAGCTAGGGAGCAGGCGGCCGCTGAAGCCACAGGAATATTGTTAAAGGCAGAAGAACAAGCAACACAATATATTGAAGAAAAAGAGAAAGAGGCAAAGGAACGGGCTACCGCAGACGCCAGGGCTATAGTTTCTAGTGCAGAAGAGAAAGCCGCTAAATTCATAGAAGAAAAGAGGAAGGAAACTATTGCCAATTCCCAGAAGGAAACAGAATTCCTCAAGCATCAGGCTCAAATTCAGGTTGAGGCATGGGTCAAAGAGATAAAAGACAATCTGATAACACAATTAAGAGGCATGGGTGGACTCT
>Ga0007800_10000168_pt1 | contig 28230 bp, 29 predicted proteins | sample CryBogmetaGMA14M_FD_60366 | JGI IMG/M metagenome (GOLD analysis project Ga0007800, IMG submission 60366) | Freshwater microbial communities from Crystal Bog, Wisconsin, USA - MA14M | ecosystem: Environmental > Aquatic > Freshwater > Lake | place: Crystal Bog, Wisconsin, USA | collected 2009-07-06 | reverse complement strand
CCATAGGTCCGAAGCGAGTTTCCGAAATGAACCAATGCCCATTCAAACCCTCTTCAAGAGAGATAGCCTGCTCCGGGCAAACATGAAAACAGACCCCACAGCCCTCGCACGAGAGGGGATTGACTACCAGCTCCTCTGAGATCGCCCCAAAGCGACACGATTCCCTACAAGTCCCGCATTGAGAGCACTTTTCAGCATCAATCCTCGCCTTGACCCCACCCCGGAAGTCTTCCTCGTGGATGGTTCTCGGATGGACCAGGATGTGCAAGTCAGCCGCATCCACGTCGCAGTCGGCCAGCACCTTGTCTTTGGCAAGGAACGCGAAACATGCTGTCAGACTCGTCTTTCCCGTACCGCCCTTACCGCTGATTATGACGAGTTCTTTCATGAAAGCGCTTCCTTGAGATTTGACTTGCTGCCGTTTATCAATTCGGTGATCTTCTTAAATATTTCTAGGAACTCCCTGATATATTGAGGAGCCGAGACCACGAGAAGATTCCCCCGTGCGTAGCCCTCTGCGATCTGACGATCGTGGGGTATCTCTGCCAACAGCGGTATGCCCTTCAGCACACAGAACTTGTGAACTTCCCTGTCCCCAACGTCTGAGCGGTTCAGAATCACGCCAAGAGGGATTGCGAGATGAGAGATTGCCTCGACTGCTATCTTCAGATCGTGCAGTCCGAAAGGAGTGGGTTCCGTAACCAAAATAATAAAGTCGGACCCCATGACCGTGTGGATCACTGGACAGGACGCACCGGGAGGAGCGTCAAGGATCGCCAATTTGTGAGGGTTGATCTTCTCTTTGACTGCCCTTATGAGCGGGGGAGACATGGCTTCCCCTATCCTGAGACGTCCGTGGACGAACTCAACCGGGCCGGCCAATCCAGTCTCGATTACTCCTAATTCGCGGCATCCCTCTGTTATCGCCTTCTCGGGACAGAGCAGCGAACACCCCCCGCATCCGTGACACATCTCCGGGAACGTGAGAACCTGATTCCCGATGACAACGATAGAGCTGAACCGACACACCTCGCCGCACTTCCCGCACAGCGTGCATTTGTCCATCTCGACAATCGGAACCGGAACGGTTATGGATTCACACGTTTGCAGGACCGGCTTCATAAGGATGTGGCAATTGGGTTCCTCCACGTCACAGTCCAGCAGTTGAGCCGAGGAACCGAGAACCGTCGCCAAGCTTGTGGCGATGGTGGTCTTTCCGGTTCCTCCCTTTCCACTGGCCACACTGATTATCATTGGTCTCACCAATGCCCCTCAGCGTTCGGCTTGTCAGTAAAGGCAACCTCGTTCCTGTTCAGGCGGTCGAAGGCTTCTTTCACTGTTCCGGTTTGCTCGATGACAACCTTTATGCCCGCAGCTTTGAGTGTGGTGAAGGCGTTTGGTCCGCAATGGCCGGTCATAAGCACATCCACCTTCCTGTCGGCCAGGATCTTGGCGGCCTGGATACCTGCGCCCCTCATGGCATTGAGGTTCTGCGAGTTGTCAACAGCCTCCAGGACGGTTCCGCTCTGATCGAGGATCACGATGTACTGTGCTCGGCCGAAACGAGGATCCACCTGGGAGTCAATCTCTTTTCCCATTGACGTTACTGCGATTTTCATGACAACCCCCGGGTGACCCGTTTCAAAATTGGCCTCCGCCGCAAACCTGGTTCGCTTGTATCAATTCCAGCTTACCCTGGAGCAGATGGTCGATAACCGAGCCTACCGTCTCACCTTCAGGACCGTAGTAGACCTCGATTCCCACCTGCTGAAATCCCATCAGCGGCCTCATGCCTATTCCACCTACTATCAAGGCATCTGCATGACTCTGGTGGAGCAAGTTCACCGGGGCTTGGCATCCTCCTTGTGTATGGGGAGGGTTATTGACAATGGATACATCGCGGATTTCTCCGTTCTCGACGCGTATTAACGTAAAAGCATCGCAATGCCCGAAGTGACCTGAACGCACTGCTTCCAGTCCTCCTGGGTGCATGGATGGTACGGCTATGGTTTTGGAAAACATGTACGGCAATCTCCTTACTATTTCAAATAGTTGATTTTGAGGCTTCAATACAAGTCCGCCCCTTTATGGTTGTTCACTGCATGCACGATTTGCAGAGCCAATTGTCAGAATGCCAATGAGACTTCTGAATCAGGGTCAACTGGATCCACATGGCTTCTTCTCCTTTGCTTTGAGATTAACTCTCTGATTCCATTGGCCTCTGCCCCCTTGCCTCATCTGCCGACGCTGCCTGCACACGAGCGTACCCGGCATTGCATACTCAGGGTTCATAGTACGGCCTTCTCTATGGGCCTTAAGGATCGTCGCTACCTCTCCGGCCAACCATGCGACGAGCCTTATCCCCTGCCCATGAATCTGATCCTCAATCCCGCAACTGATTGCTCCGCAGAGCAACACATCGATCCCAAGCTCTTTGAGTCGAACCGCCCTAGCCTGACGAGATACTGTCGACCAGTCTTGCTCCGCGACCAGAACCTCTCTGTTCTCGTCCCGGGTGAAGATCAGCATACGTCCACACGTGTCAAACACCGGCGCGACACGCCCCTGATGTTCCGGAATAGCAATCTTCATCATCGACTCCAGCTTGATAGTAAGCAAACTATGTGCCAAACTCTTTGAGTTGCTTGGAACACTTTCGGACAGTAGCGAACGCAGGGTTAGCCAGATCGTGAAATCAGCAAGACTAGGTGCATAATGCACCATTTTGAACGTAGAAATGGTGCATTATGCACCAAACTTGAAAACGATAGTGACATCGGTGAAATGTGTCAACTAATTGCTCGATAATTTCTTGAACCTCTTGCAAAACTCTTTAAGAATTGACGCGTAACACCAATGGCACATGCCCTGTAACATGGTTTTGCCTCCCTTCGGCCTTTTGGGCACCAAACTGGGGCCTTAACGGAGTCACAGGAACTATGCCTCGACCGATCAGCGACGCAAACATTTTGCAGATGGCGAGACCGCCGTATAATTTAGGCAAAAAGGAGTGGCCATGAAGCCAACACGGGATTGGGAAAAGATCATCCGACGCTTGGAATTGCTGATGCGGCTCAAATCCTTTCCAGTGGCCTTCAAGATGCTCGAGAAGAAAGAGCAGCTCGAAGAAATCCCCTTCATGCGGCGATTAGACGGCAAAAAGACCATGTGCCAACTTATCACGCTCGTGCGTTCCTTCGATTGGACCGTAGGCGCGGTTGCCGAGGATTTCATAAGCCCCGCATGCCCGGCGATCATCGGACTTACCGATACTCCACCCCTCTTCAAGGACGGTACCTTCCGCAGCATCGTGTGGGTGAAGACACGGGGAGATGGTAAACGATACGAGGAATCCATACCCCGCATTCCCATAGGCAAGTACGAGGCAGTCGCCATGGCGCCCCTGGTCTACAATCCCTTCGAACCAGACATGGTGCTCATTTACGCCAATCCCGCGCAGATGATGCTCCTCATCAACTCCCTCCAGTTCGAAGACTACGAAGTGATGCAGTTCTTCTGTGTAGGCGAATCGTCCTGTTCTGATGCCATTGCACGGTGCTACCTGACCGGTAAGCCGGCGCTCACCATCCCCTGCTACGGGGAACGCAGATACGGTCATGCTCAGGACGAGGATCTCGTCATAGCGCTCCCGCCCGCCATGCTGAAAAAGGCGCTCAGAGGCATGGAAACGCTCTACCGGCGCGGTATTCGCTATCCTATCAGCTTCGCCGGCGCAGAGCGCGACCTTACCACCTCATTCCCCATGGCATACGGCGGCATCAGTCAGGTGGAGGCAATCCGAGGGACCGACAACCGGTTACTCGTCGGTGTGACAGGCGGCATCGCGAGCGGCAAGACCACGGTGGCCAACTTGCTTGAGGAACAGGGCGCGCCCATCATCGATTTCGACGTGCTCGCCAGAGTCGTGGTTGAGCCTGATAAGCCTGCTTGGAAGCAGATCGTGACCTACTTCGGCGAGCAGGTGCTCAATGAAGACCTCACACTGGACCGCAAGAAGCTGTCCGATATTGTGTTCGTGGATTTGGAAAAGCGCAAGAAGCTCGAAAGCTTTACGCATCCTCAGATCCAAATTGAATTCGTCAGGCAGCTCAACGAGATTACATCCAGAGACCCTAATGCCATCATTCAGGTCGTCATACCCCTGCTGCTGGAACTCAACATCCAGCACCTGTTTCACAAGGTGCTCGTCGTCTCCGTGTCACAGGACGAGATGGCCATGCGTCTGGCCGGACGTGACGGAATCACCCAAGTGCAGGCTCTAAAAATGCTTTCTTCGCAACTCCCCATGGAAGAGAAGCTCGGATTCGCGGATTTTGTCATCGACAATTCAGGCACGCTCGACCAGACACGAGCAAAAGTCGAAGAGCTGTGGGGGCAGCTCAAGGAAGTCCAAAAGGAGATTCGGGGCGTTTAACACGCTGATGACCTTCCTCAGACACGCAATACCTTCCAAACTGCCCGTGTGCACTTTGGTGATCCTCGCCAAGATAGAGGTTAACAGTCAGGGGCCGACGCTTACGTCGAACCGCAACAACTTCCAGGGCTGCAACCCTGTTTGGTCTGAACTCAGTCAGTCTCAAAGCTGGATTTTTCCAGCAAGATAGCTTACGATTTTCTTATCTATCCGGAGAAGCATAAGAAAGGAAAGGCCATGAGCTTGACTGAGGAACTAATAAAGCAGCGGGAAGCTTCCCGTAAATTTATTCCACCCGAAAAATTGGCGGTCATGGACCATGCTACTAAGGATCTGGTACGGTCCGGTATTACCGACTCGTGTCTAAAAGAAGGAGATACAGCTCCCAACTTTACTCTGCCCAACGCCGTTGGCAAGCCCGTATCTTTGGATGGAATTTTGATGAAGGGACCAGTGGTTCTATCCTTTTATCGAGGTGGTTGGTGACCATATTGCAATATTGAGCTGCGGTCTTTGCAGCTCGAACTAGGCCGAATCACAGAACTCGGGGCTTCCCTCGTGGCAGTCTCTCCTGAAACTCCCGATAACACATTATCCACCGTAGAAAAAAACAATCTGAACTTTGAGGTACTGAGCGACAGGGGAAACCGGCTTGCAAGTCAGTTCGGAATAGTGTTCCAGCTCCCTTTGGAGTTGAGGGGAATCTACGCCGGGTTTGGCAAAGATATCTCCATGATCAATGGAGATGAGACATTTGAGCTGCCCATTCCCGCTACCTACATCATAGGAATAGACCGAAAGATCCGTAAGGCTTTCGTAGATCCGGATTACACCAAGCGGCTCGATCCGGAGCACATTATTGATGTGTTGGAAATGTAAAGGACATTCTTCAAGAGATGAGGTTGATGTGCCTGAAAAGAAATTGCCTCAGGTTTCAGTAATAATACCATCATATAACCATGAAAGATATGTTGGGGAAGCGATAGAATCCGTGCTGGCTCAATCTATGCGCGACTTTGAAATAATCGTGGTAGACGACGGTTCCTCAGACGGCAGCGTTGATGTGGTAAGACAATTCAAGGATTCCCGTATAAGGATTTTTGTTCAAAGTAATAGTGGGGCCCATAATGCTATGAACAGAGGGGCAACCCTGGCGTCTGCTCAGTGGATCGCTTTCTTGAATTCCGATGATAAATTCCATCCTAATAAACTGGAACGGCATCTTTGTGCTCACAAGGATGATCCGTCACTCGAGGCAAGCGCTTCACGAGTTCGTTATATTACTGAAACCGGTGAGCCCGTAATGAAAGACGGATACCTTGCCATGCGGTACGAAAAATATAAGCGGATTTCTACACAGCAAGATTCATTGTTTGTTTCACTCCTCATGGTAAACCACTTGATAACGACTTCGAGCCTTTTTATAGATCGTGAAATCTTTCAATCAATTGGGGGTTTCATTCCGTTGAGATACGTTCACGATTGGTTTATGTTTTTAACTTTGGCACAGCGTGGGCAGCTTCACATTATTGAAGAAGAACTCGCCGACTACCGAAGACATCGCAAAAACACGATTGTTGAGAATGATGACAAAGGGAGAGTAGAAGACAATTTTGTAATTGAGTGGCAGCTTTTTCAAGCCTTTAGGTCAGATGAGCCTCTGATAAATATGGAAGACGCCTTTCTTGTAATTTCCGAAAACAACCGAGTCAACGGCAGGCTCATTTTCTTGTTCCAAATTTGGAGGCAGCTTAATAATAGCAATCTGGAAAAGATCGTGAGAATATTCAGTGAAAAGGATAATGCCCTGTTGAATCATGCATTGGAATTGTTGAGTAGGGACAAGGGACTGGGAGATCTTCTTATCGATTTCAAACGAGCTTTGGGCTATAGATGGAGTTCTGTTGCCGATTACTTTACGAGGGCAGAACAAATCTTTCAAAGATTGGTGAAAAGTCGACGCACATAGTCAGTTAATTGATTTGGCAATCGGGCCCAGCCAACTTATCCTGCAGTTATGCAAACGGTGGTCGGCATGAATGATTCTCTTTCTAAACCACGCATTTTGGTCATTACAGAAGACAATGGATTCTTAAGAGGCCTGCGAGTGGACATGCCTCTTATCAATCTTAAGAAACGAGGCCTGATAGATAGTTACTACGTTACGGATCCGACGCTCTTTGACGTGCCGGATGAATATGTTTTTGACGTGGTATGGCTCCAAAGGGTTCGTAACTCAAAATTAATTGCTCACCTGGGCCAAGTGATAGACAACAATTACCTGTACGATCTCGATGACTTTATGATAGGCATGCCCTCGTACATACCCGAACATGAGCTTAGAAACAAAGAAGTTATAGTTAAGGCAATCCGGAATTGTAAGGTTTTGACAGTGACATCGGCTAGGTTGACCAGACTATTGGAATCGGCTGCTGAAACGGGTTTGCGTGAGAAAACTGTTGTGTGTCTCAATGGATTTGAGTTTCCGAAGGCAACAAGACTTCCCTTAAAACCCCAAGGAATTGTTCTTACTCAAAGCGATCGTTTGGCATTGACGACCAGCCTCAGCGCTGTGATGACCGCTGTTGTCAACTTCTCCGAAAGACATGATCTGCCCATATACTTTTTTGGTTCTCTTGGAAAAGAGATAACATCTTGGTCTTCGAGAATCATCCATGTGGGGCGTTTGTCCTTTTGGCATTATCATGCGGTTCTGGCAGCTTTACCGTCTATGGTCGGGATAGCACCTCTGGAAACTGCAGGAGATAAAGACACGTTGGATTTTATAAACGGAAAATCCGACGTAAAAATGGTCGGTTATGGCGGGATGGGGCATCCTTCCGTATATAGTGATGCTCCCCCGTATTCAGACACCGATTTGAAGGTGGGAATTTTGGTGGAAAACACCTCTGATGCCTGGACGCACGGACTGGAGACCGTTTACCAGGATATGTGGAAAAAGTTGGATCTCGACCAGGAGCAGGTCGTTGAGTTGAGAAACATGGATAGGGTTGCTTCTGAATTCTGGTATGATGCTATTGTAAAGGCTCGACTGAGTTTCCGGATGTCCGGCAGGGACATAAAGTTTTCATCAGGTCGGACAGGTTTTTATGTGGGAGCCCTTAGACACATGGTCTTTTCCCAGGACCACGCTTTTCGAAGACAGCTTAGGGAAAACATGCCCCCACTACTTGTGAGAACATTGCGCAAATTCGTAATGAAAGGATGAAAGAAGCCATCCACAGGAGTTCTTTGTCATATGACTGGATTTTTTACGATTTATAGTGTACGGTGGAAAACAGATCAAACCCAGGGGGTATGAAAATGAAAAAGAGGGTTAAGGTGATCTTGTTGGCCGGCCTGGGCATTGCTGTTTGCTTGGGCATGTTTGCAGGAGATGCTTCCGCGTGGCGTTGCGGTTACGTATGTGCTCCCGTGGTGTGCGCTCCTTATCCGGTGGTATGTGCTCCGGTCGTGGCTGTCTGTGTGCCTCGGCCAGTAGTGGTATGCGCGCCGGCACCCGTATACTACTGTCCGCCTGTTAGTGTAAGGGTCGTAAGACCCTGGCGGGGGTGGTGTTGGTGAAACTGCCCTCGGGAGGTGATAATACATACGTGGTCATCTCCTAGAGGCAACAATTCAATGAGCCAGTGGCCTTAGATCGTTGTAATGGTTTCCGGCGGAAGGCCGCACATGGGAAAAAGGTTTGTGCGGTTCTTGCGAGTAGGGTCTGTTGTCCGGAACCCTGTTTTTTTACCATGAACAGGGTTTAGGGACGTAAAGGCAATATTTCCAGATAAATACGCCGGTAAGCCTCTGTTTGATCTTTTATTAGCCGGAGTTCTCGGATCGTCATAACATGATCTTGGACCCGGCTAATCTTTTTTCCAAAAGGTTTCTGTCAGATTTGCAATATACTTGTTCCTGGAGTAGTGCATGCATCACGTCGACCGGAACTCCGGAATCCTGAACGCTGAAGAGAAGTTTACGCTTAAGGAGAGACGAAGTTATCAGGAGACTTTTCTCAGAGAGGTAATCACTGCCGCATTTGGGGCCGGAATCCCCTTGAAAGCCTCCATGGACGGAAAAGGGTTCTCACCCGAAGACATTCGAACCATTGAGGATCTCCAAAAGCTTCCCATAACGAAGAAAAAAGACCTATCAGAAGCTCAGAAAGCGAATCCTCCCTTCGGAGGATTCCTCACGGTGCCCATCTCCGACCTGCTCAGGATACACCAGTCTCCTGGCCCGATATATGACCCGGTGGGCAAAATCCACGATTACTGGCGCTGGAGGACCGCATTATATTCAGTAGGGTTCAGACCTGGAGATTTGGTGGTAAATACATTTGCGTACCATCTCACGCCTGCCGGCCACATGTTTGAGGAAGGAGTTTCCGAGTTGGGGGCGGTAATCATTCCAACAGGAGTGGGTAATACTGAGACACAGGTAGAGATCATGAAGAACTTGGGCGCCACGTGCTACATCGGTACCCCAAGCTTTCTCATGGCCATATTCAAGAAAGCTGAAGAAATGGGGGTGAACGTCCCCACAGAATTCAAGCTGGAGGTCGGGTTTCTCTTGGCCGAAATGTTGCCTGAATCTTTGAGAAAGCGACTGATAGACGAGTATCACATGATCGGAAGGCAGGCCTACGGAACTGCGGACGTGGGATGCGTAGCCTACGAGTGCCCGGAAGTCAATGGCATGCACGTCCACTACGACGTGATAGTGGAAATCGTGGACTCCATTTCAGGAGAGGTCCTTCCAATGAACGAACCGGGAGAAGTAGTGGTAACATGCAACAATAAGATCTATCCACTGGTGCGATTCGGGACGGGCGACCTCTCAAGCATCGTCGACGATCCTTGTCCCTGCGGAAGAACCGGACAGCGTTTGACTCGTATCATGGGACGCGCCGACGAGGTAACCAAAGTAAAAGGGATGTTCGTGCATCCCTCCCAAGTACAAAAAGTCATCGATAGCCACCCCGAAATCGGAAAAGGGCGGTTGCTTGTAGATCGTCATCAAGACACGGATTCAATGACCCTTGAGATAGAATTAAAAGGCGAGGTGCCTGTAGGCATCGAGCGCGTTGTAGAAGAAACAATCCGCGAAGTGATAAAGATGAAAGGCTCTGTCCGAATAGTTGCACCAGGATCACTGGCCAATCCCTGGAAAACTATCGAAGATGTCCGGAAATGGGATTGATACCTAGAGCTTTGCCATAAAACAGGCAACTTTTTATACTTTGAAGCATCAAAGAGCCGCGCACGGCGGCTCTCTTTCAGCTTCAGGAAAACCCTCCGGAATGTGACTTGCCGCAGGAGGCTTCGGCAGCAGCGTCGAGACCGGTACACGAAAATACAGACAACATCTTGCTGGTCTCGGTGCAACCGCAAGTGGGACACTCAACACACTGATCATCTGAGCTGAACACCAGACGCTCAAACTCTTTCCCGCACTTCGAACACCTGAATTCGAAAATCGGCATGGAAGAACCTCGCACCTAACAGCTACATCGACCCGAGCCGGAGTTATCGAGTTCGGCCATGGGACCGAATGCGCTGGACTTTATTGTCAAGCCTCCGGATTCTCTGATCAGCTTGAGCGCAAACGGATCTACAATCAGGGGCAATTCATTGATTTGATAGGTCTCATCACCTTCTCGTGGCTCATCCAGAGCCAACCCCATACTGGGTCCACTTCAGCCATAGCCGCCGAAGAAAATTCTCAGAGCCTGGTCCCCGCTCATCTTTCCTTGGAAATAGCTGCGGGCATCGTCATCTATAGCAAACATAATTCACCTCTTAGAATGGAATATAAGGTCAACGCATGCATTAACCTTATTCATATATTCTGATATGGTCAAGATGTTTGTAAAAAAAACAGGCGTGATCACCTAACGATCTGTTCTCTCTTACCTTCTGATGGTTGAACTAGAAGCTGATGCATCAAGGGAGGTCACTTTATGTGGAGATGTCTGCCTCGGTTCGCCCTGACCGGACGGCGTCCTGACGCTGGAGTTCAGTCAGGCACACGAGGCGAGCATGGCGTGAAACGCGAACAGAATCAAGGCAATGCTGAGTGATTTCATTAACACAGTCCTTAAAATCGACCGTAAGACAACAAAGAGTCGTGTCAAAAATACTTGTCGACAAAAATCTTCATCTTACCAAATTCTTCTTGAACAGAGGGCGGCTTTCCCCGTCGTTTGGAATCACAATTTGAGCAAGCCGGTTTCTCGGAAGGCTTCCTTGATAGGCCCTTTTCCAGGTAGGGAAGCGCTGCCCCTCCCGAATCGGAAAGACGCTGGACCTTTTTTTCGAGTTCGGCAGTTATTTCTTTCTCTCCGATGAGGATATCGTCTCCAACAATTATTAAAGGCACTGAAAACTTGTCGCTTGAATGAATAGCTTCCATCCTTGCATACAGGGTATAATCCAATTCATTGTCAATACTGAAACTCTTCACGCGGATGGGATACCTTACCTTCAAAGCATCTGTAAGATCCTTGACCCTTTCGCAATGAGGGCAGTCTTTGGAAAAAAAGAACACCAGCCAGACGGAGTTTCTTTTCTTATTGGTCGCTGCCGTTGAACTGTCTGCAATGGTCAAAGGCAAAAGAATCAGGCAACCCAGAAAGATTATTCCGATACTCAAAATGACGGAAAGACAGGACTGTTTCATGGCTTCAAGAGTTTGATCTTTGCAGGAATGGGATAGTAGTAATGCACATTACGATGGGTCCTGAAACCGCAAGCTTCTCTTTGAATTAAAACCCAACCCAAAGCATTCTGAGCCTTGTCCACAAGGGCATTATACCCGCGGATGGATTCGTTGATTACAGCGAAATCAGGCTGGAATGGTCCCATGGACTCAACTCGGACCATGTCCAGTAACTGCTGCACGTGGACCAAGGCCGCGTTGGTCTTCTCCAAAATTTCTTCCAGCCTCAGACCCGCACTCCCCAAGGATTCGGCCATCTCCTTGACAATGTCCATCTCCTGGGGGCCGGCTTCTCGGAACATTCCCATTGAAATCCTCCGCACAGCATTGATAACATAGGGTCCGGGGGAAAACAAGCGGCTGGTGAAGCAGCTCGTTTCTGCTAAAAACTAACCTAATATGAGGATTCAAACAAGTTTATATGTTAATTAACTTGACTTTTTAATTATAACATACTATGTTTCAACCACTTTACGCTACCGGATTCCCGGAGCAACCGAGGAATCGTCCTGAGAACGAGCGAATCCTTACCCCCCGAGTGAGGAGGTCCCCAATGTTTGGGAAGTATTCCGTTACAGCCAGGGTTGCCGTTGTTTTCGCAGCCCTCATAATTGTATGTTTGGCCGGTTCGCCGGTCCAAGCCTATCGTGTCTGTACCTTCAAGGGCACGGTAGTCGACCAAGGTTGGCGTAGCATGTCAGTAAAATCAAACGGGCAATGCGCAGAGGTCAACATAGGATGGAGGACGAAGTACATTCCCAACAGGCGACCGTGCCTGGGTGAGCGAGTGGCCGTGGATTTTGTCCTCGAAGATGGGTTCATGAAAGCGACCAAGGTCGTGAGTCTTTCTCCCTTGCCCCCTTCATCCCAGTGCTATCCCCCTCCTCCCCCTAGCGGTGCTACGTGTACGACAATCGGTGACGAAGCTCCAACCGCTGCGGATTCTTGCCCCACACCCAGAGCAATCTGTTCGACCAAGCCGCCGTCATATGTTTCTGATCCTTCATGGTCTCCGGGCCCAAAGCCGGTGGAGTCCAAGCCGTCAAAACCAGCGGCTACTCAAAAGACTGCTCCTGACAAAAAGGACGTTGCCAAGGCCCCGGTGACGCGGCCCGTGCCTGAACCAAGTCAGGACACCAAAGAATCGGTCCCCACTGAGGATAAGAAGTCAAAATCGCTGTCGGGCGAGGTAGTGGCATCTTCACCAAAGAGTCTTTCCTTAAGGGTTGTAGACGAAGGTGAGTCTGCAGAGGTCATCAATATCAAGGTCGGTCTCAAGACAAAGTTCATACCCTTCCGAAGACCTGCCGTGGGTGAAAAAGTGAGAGTGGATTACCGGCAGGAAAACGGAGACAAATTCGGATATACTGTTCAGGTAGTGCAGTAGTGCTTTGTCGTCTCCTCCCAGGGGTATTGTCCAGGAAGCTGTTCCTTTCTGCAACGTGTGGGGTGACTCTTCGGGGTTGCACCCACACCTCTCCTTCAATTGAAGAATTCTCGCGTTATTTGGAATCGCCTTTCTTATCAAGATCTCTGCGTATTCTGTTCAGAAACGTGTTATATAGCGCCTCCAACTCACTTGGTTCCTCTGATTCCGCCTGTTCGAAACCCACAAGAAAATAGTAAATAGCACGGTCAAAAAACAGCGCCATCCTATTGTTGAGAGCTACAATGGAACGGACGTCGAAAGGCTGCCCTGCAAAATTACTTTCCTGGAAAAATAGCCATATGTGACGCTTGAGAAGAATGAAAACTCGGGCCATTTCAGAAAAACTCAAACCGTCCTCGCTGCACCGTATTCCGAGTTGGGCGTATTTGTCGGCAATTATCCCCACTGATGTTTTCTTATCAATATTTTTTACAAATTCTGACAGAATACTGTCCGAAAGCTCCTCAAGCATCTCTTTTCCCAGTTGATAATGCGACAGAAGTTCCCTCTTGTCAAAAGTGTCGTCCAGGAAGGCTTCTCTGATCTGGTCACGGAAATTTTGAATAAATTTTGCAAATTCCAGTTCAAAAGTCCTTATTTCCATAAAAGCCTCCTAGCACACCTGACCTGGTGATCTTCGCCGTGAAGCATTAGCTCCGGATTTCTTTTCTTCGATGCAATACCATATCGCGCTCAGCCTACCTTTCAGGACCGTACTTGTCAATCGGGGTCTGCTTTTACCTCTCGCACCAATTGAATGGATTGTCCAATCGAAAGTCAGGAATCCCGGACTCAGGAGATTCCAATTCCTGAATATATACGTTTTCAAACCCCAAATCCCAGGCCAGATCCAGCGCCCTATTGTATTCTTCCTGTGATATTCCACGGTTTAATTCCTTGTAATTGTTGGCTTTGTGAAGTGGTGAATATTGCGACATGATAGAAAGCGTTACGTTCAAAGACAGGTTGTCTCGGATCCACTTAAGCGTCTCCTCAGTGCCGGAAACGTCCCCCGGAAGCACTAGATGCCTTATTATCAAGCCATTCAAAGCTGCTCCCTGCATGTCCACCACTAAGTTGCCCACTTGGGCATACATTCTTTGGATCGCAGCCCTTGCAACGTCCACGTAATCAAGCGCATCGGAATACTTCTCAGCAGCTCTTGGATCGGCGTATTTAAGATCGGGAAGGTACACGCTGACAATTCCGTCCAGGAGATCCAAGGTTTCTGGAGACTCATATCCGTTACTGTTGTAGACCACAGGAAGGTCCAGACCCTGGTCCACGGCAAGCGCTAAGGCCTCCAGGAAGCCGGGAAGTTGGTGCGACGGAGAAACCGGCTCAATGTTGGCACACCCTCTTGTTTGCAATCCAAGCATTTTCCCTGCAAGAAACTCAGGTGTTGAAATGAAACCAATCGGCCCCTGGCTGATCTGGTGGTTTTGGCAATATACGCAGCGCATATTGCAATGGGCGAAAAAAATTGTCCCGGCGCCCCCGTTTCCGGAAATAGGCGGCTCCTCTCCGAAGTGGGGGACTATTGAAGCAATTGATATCTCGGCTCCGGTCAAGCAGTAGCCTTTTTCACGTGTGGTTCTGTTCACACCGCATTTCCGGGGACACAATCTGCATGACGAGGAGAGTTTCCTAGCCTCTTTAGCCCTTTCCAGAATTTCCTGAACGTTCAATTTGAAAACCATGCTGCTGCCTCATGGTCTCTTTTTTACCGAGACAATCTCTTACAACGTCCTGATGGGCCGGAATGATCTGTTGTAAGATAGACATGTATTTCTTGTCGCAAGACGTGTAAACTATACCACAAACTCCCGGACACAAAGGGGATTGCGCATGAGGATGTCGAGGTTCTTTATTCCGACGCTGAAAGAAGACCCGGCGGATGCTGAGGTTGTCAGTCACAGGCTTCTGATAAGGGCAGGTATGATCAGAAAATTGACCGCGGGAATATATTCGTACCTCCCGCTTGGTTATCGTTCTCTGAGGAAAATGGAACAGATCGTTCGCGAGGAGATGGACGCCGCAGGTGCACAGGAAGTCTTTCTGCCTATGGTGCAGCCGAGTGAACTTTGGAAGGAATCCGGTCGGTGGGACCTTTATGGACCGGAACTGCGGCGCTTTAAGGACAGACACGACAGGGAATGTTGCTTAGGTCCCACCCATGAGGAGGTGATAACCGACCTTGTGAAGCGAGATGTCAGGTCCTACCGTGACCTCCCGCTTAACCTATACCAAATACAGACTAAGTTTCGTGACGAGATTCGCCCAAGATTCGGTCTCATGCGAGGGCGTGAATTTATTATGAAAGACGGGTACTCTTTCGACGCGACTGATGAGGGTGCTGAGGAATCATACCGTATTATGCGAGAAGCCTACTCTAAGGTTTTTTCCAGGTGTGGTTTGATGTTCAGAATCGTAGAGGCTGACTCTGGGCCTATCGGAGGCAGTTTCTCTCATGAATTCATGGTGCTGGCTCAAACAGGCGAGGACACCATAGTATCGTGCGATTCATGCGACTATGCAGCAAACTTGGAAAAAGCTGAAATAAGACCTTCTGAGCCGGTTACGGAGGCATGGACCTCGACCCCCAGGAAAGTTCATACCCCAGGGATGAGTACCATCGAGCATGTCTCTAAATTCCTGGACGTAAAGCCGCAGCATCTCATCAAGACATTAATTCTAGTAACGGACCAAGGGCCATTGGCCGTGCTCTTGCGAGGCGACCACGACCTCAATGACGTAAAAGTGAAGAATTTTCTTAAGGTTTCCGAATTGACTCTTGCGGACGAAGAGACTATCGAAAGGGTCACCGGCGGCCCGCTGGGATTTTCCGGCCCCTTGGGTCTTGTAAAGGTGAAGGTTTTTGCTGATTATGCGATTCGTGGCATGGTGTCTGCCGTGGTCGGGGCAAATGAGCGGGATACGCACGTTGTAGATGTGAATCCGCAGACAGATTTTCAAGTAGACTATTATGGAGATTTTCGATCCGCAGGAGTTGGAGATCCTTGCCCTCGCTGTCAAGGCAGGCTTGAGCTTACCAAGGGCATAGAGGTGGGGCATGTGTTCAAGCTCGGGGTAAAATACTCGGAGGCCATGAACGCTCGATTCCTGGATGCTGAAGGGACAGAACGAGCCATGATCATGGGGTGTTACGGGATAGGAGTTAGCCGAGCCATAGCCGCTGCTATCGAGCAAAACCATGATCAGGACGGGATAATTTTCCCGCCCCCGATTGCGCCTTTCCGAGCAATCGTGACCCCGGTCGGAGCTAAAAACAGCACTATAGATGAGGCCGCCGAGTTCGTCTACCGAGCACTATGGGATTCCGGCATCGACACGCTCCTCGACGACAGAGATGAACGGCCTGGTGTCAAATTCAAGGACGCTGACCTGATCGGTATCCCTTTTCGGATTACCGTGGGCAAGAAAGCCTTGGCAGAGGACAAAGTCGAACTGAGGAACAGGCGGACCAAAGAAATGCAATTGGTTAAAGTGGGAGAAATAGTCGTGGCTGTGAAAAAAGGGTTCGAGGATTGGGTCTAGCTCAACTGCGATAAATTATAAAGAACGCTGATGGTACTCAACAAGACGCGGTATGGAAGAAAATTTCGCTCACTGAGAGTTTACCAACGATTTCCTCGCAGTATTAACGATTAGGATTATAGTGGTGAGGGTTTCCTGAAAATCCTTGTTGCACCTGGCTTTGAGAGCCCTGGTAATAGCCTGAGTAGCCCCAATTTCCGCTGGAAGGCCCGTAACCGTAGGGGTCATATGAATACTGGTAACCATAAGGATTGTAGTAGGTAGGCGGCGGAGATGAAGGGGCCCACTGACTCGGATAGTGGTCCATGGGTGCTGACCATTTCACCGGATCATCTGCTGCAAGGGCTCCAGTGAGAAAAAGTGCGGTCATGATCATTGTCGCGGTTATGATCAGTCTTCGTGTCATCGAACTACTCCTTTCCATAGGCTCTAAACAAGGTGTTCCGCAGCCAGTGCGGCACTGAGGTGATTTAAACCCAAAAATAATACGAGTTAACACGTCCGTAACGGAATTGATGGCTCACATGTCCGGACATATTGGATCTCTCTAAAATATCCCCTATTCGGTGGAAGTATCAACAAGAAAAGAATGGCTTCTCACGTATACAACCTCTAAACAAAATTCAAAGAAGAATCATACGTGCCATTGAATTTTCGAGTGGAAAATTTATTGATGCTGATCGAGCACTTATGATAGACTTTGAGATTGTGATTTTGCAAGACGGCACACACTTCTATTCACTGCTCTTTAAATAATCACCAGGTTTTAAACTTCCAAGGAGGTTCGATAGATGTTCGAGATCCTTGAAAAAGAGCGGATCGGACCCGGCGTTCACCGTGCGGTGATCTCCGCCCCAGACATAGCCCGAGCACATCATCCCGGGCAATTCATCATTCTTAGGACCCATGAAGATGGAGAGAGAATCCCGCTTACCGTGGCAGATAAGGATCGTGACAAGGGAACCATAACGCTGGTTTGGCAAGAGGTTGGCGTTTCCACATATTATATGGGAACCATGTGTGTGGGAGACAAGCTTCAAGATCTGTGCGGTCCTTTGGGCAAGCCGACCCACATTGAAAAGTTCGGCACGGTTGTGGGAATAGGCGGAGGGATCGGGGTGGCTCCGCTCTACCCCATTACCAAAGGTATGCATGATGCAGGAAATCACGTCATAACCATTGTCGGCGCGCGTACCCAGGGCTTGCTCATCATGACAGAAGACATGAATAAAATCAGCGATGAGACCCTGATCGCTACGGACGACGGTTCCTTCGGGATTCATGGCTTCGTGACACAGGTTCTGCAAGGGATTATCAATAAGGGGACCAAAATCGACCTATGCGTAGCCATCGGGCCGGTTCCCATGATGAAGGCGGTGGTCAACGTTACACGTAAGGCCGATGTTTCCACAGTCGTTAGCTTGAACCCCATTATGGTTGATGGCACTGGGATGTGCGGCGCCTGCAGAGTCGAGGTAGGCGGCAAAACCTTGTTCGGCTGTGTGGACGGTCCTGAATTTAACGGCTTGGAAGTGGATTTCGATCTACTGATGAAAAGACTTTCAATGTACAAGGGGCCGGAACTTATCGCACTGAATAATTTCCGAGAGACGCCGCGAGGCTGTCAATGCGCACTTCCCGGGGGTGCATAATGAGCGGCCTGGATAAAAAACAAGATAAGAAACCTAAGATCCCACGGCAAAAGATGCCTGAACAGGACCCTATCGAAAGGGCCCATAATTTCTATGAAGTGGCATTGGGATACAACAATGATCTTGCCTTGCTGGAGGCCAGCAGGTGTCTTAACTGCAAGAAGCCTTTCTGCATGGCCGGATGCCCGGTGGAAGTTGATATTCCTGACTTTGTCTCAATGGTTAAGGCCGGCGACGTAATTGGAGCGGCTTGGAAACTTAAGGAGAAAAACAGCTTACCTAGAATTGCCGGAAGGGTTTGTCCCCAGGAAAGCCAGTGCGAGTCGAAATGTCTTCTGGGCAAGAAGGGTAAAGCCGAACCTTGTGCTATAGGCCGTTTGGAAAGATACGTTGCCGACTATGCCGCAGTGCATGGTGAGGGGAAAATACCGGAACTCCCAAAGCCAACGGGGTTGAAGGTTGGAGTTGTGGGTTCAGGGCCCGCAGGATTAACTCTAGCAGGGGCCTTGATAAAGAAGGGAATCGCCGTAACGGTTTTTGAGGCCCTCCACGAACTGGGTGGAGTCCTGGTTTACGGCATCCCCGAATTCCGACTCCCTAAGGCCATTGTAAGGGCTGAGGTAGATGAACTCAGAAAGATGGGGGTCGAATTCAAGACTAACTGGGTTATAGGACGAATCGAGACGGTGGATGACCTTCTCGAAAAACGCAGATTCGACGGAGTCTTCATCGGTTCTGGTGCAGGGGCTCCTCTTTTTCTCAAAATTCCAGGGGAAAACCTCAACGGTGTTTACTCGGCGAACGAGTTCCTTACCAGGGCCAACTTGATGAAAGCTTATCTGTTCCCCCAGTCAGACACTCCCACGGCCAAAGGCAGGAGGGTCGTGGTTTTCGGAGGTGGAAACGTAGCCATGGACTCTGCAAGGACGGCATTGCGCCTAGGAGCGGAAGAGGTGAGTATAGTGTACCGCCGAACAATGTCAGAACTCCCTGCAAGGACCGAAGAGGTTCATCACGCGGTTGAAGAGGGGGTGAAGTTCAAACTTCTCACTGCTCCCCTGGAAATACTTGGAAACGAATCGGGATGGGCCGTCGGTGTGAGGAGCCAGCAAATGGAGCTTGGTGAACCTGATGCTTCCGGCAGGAGGAGACCGCTTCCTCTACCAGGCCAGATTTTCGATGTCGAATGCGATACGGTGATTGTCGCTATAGGTAACGGTGCCAACCCTCTTGTGCCGTCAACCACTAAAGCACTGGAGACAAATAGGTGGGGAAATATAATAGCGGATCTCGATACTGGTAAAACCTCAAGAGAGCGCGTCTGGGCCGGGGGTGATATCGTGACGGGTGCTGCCACGGTTATCCTGGCCATGGGCGCCGGCCGAAAAGCAGCACTCGCTATGATGAATGCTTTTGGGGTAAGCTAATCTATCCTTTCGGGCAGTTAGATGGTTGTGATTTCCAGGCGATGAATGCTGAGCATCCCGGGACCCGATTCAACCTGGGCGACTAGGGGACGGTGAAAAACCCCCATGCATGTCTTGCTGACATTTTGTCTCATTGGTGCAATTCTGGCTGGCTCCCCGGTTGTCTCATCAGCCGATCCCATTCAGAAGATCAAAGGTGTGATCACCGAGGTGGGTGAGGGTTTCCTCTGGTTGACCCCCGAAGACCAATCAGCTCCCCGTAAATTCATATTGCGGTGGACAGCCAGATTCGTCCCCCCAAAGCTCCCCCTCAAGGGAGACCATGCTTCAATACTCTATAAAGTCAAAGAAGAAGGTCTAGTGATTTACGGTCTTGTGTATTCAAAGATGGCTTCTGAATCGGGGAAAACTTCCATCGATTCAGAAATAGGTGAAAGCAACGAATAGCGGAATCTTGACTGTCTTTAACTGAAGGCAATTATTACCATGGACATTACGTTTCTCATGAAAGCCGGATTCGTGGGATTTTCTCTTTCAATTGGGGTTCTTATGCTCGTTTTTTTCTTGTTGGGTAGCTTGCTGAAAATTTCACAGCAGCACTTCACTCGAGTATTCGTCTTAGCGGGGGTGTTTTCATTTCTCTTTACGGACCTATTTCTCTATTACAAGATTCAGGTGTCCCAAATTGCCGGTGCTCAACTTTTCCTCACAGGCTGCGTCGGGGGATGGCTTGGCGGTATCATATTCGGCTTGACTCAAATGAATCGCCTTCTTCGTAACTTTCTCCGATGATCCAACCAAGACACGTGGTCACCTATACTGGTTCTTAGAAACTTCTCGGATCTTCTGTGAAAGAATAACAAGGCCATGGACACCGTCATGCCTATTACAACATGATGGGGGTCAATTCCAAGACCCACAACTCAACCGTATACAGAGCCTGTCTCAAGTTGGAAAGACGTGCAGCCAAGAACTCCACCATGGAGAGCTGTTACACAGTCTTGCTGTTTGGTTAAAGAGCGTTGAGATATTGGTGTATGGATCTAGCCGCTTTGCGCCCAGCTCCCATTGCAAGGATGACGGTTGCTGCACCGCTCACCACGTCACCCCCTGCCCAAACTTTGTCCATGGAAGTCTTGCCGGTTTCTTCATCGGCAACGATATTTCCCTTTTTCCCCATTTGCAGCCCGGGGGTAGTGGCAGCGATAAGCGGATTGGGGCTGTTTCCGATCGCACAAATCACCGCATCCACCGGAAAAGTAGTATGAGAATTCTCGATGGGAATTGGTCTCCTCCTTCCAGAGGCGTCGGGTTCTCCCAACTCCATTCTGAGGCATTCCATCTCCTTCACCCACCCGTTCTTATCACCTATGTAGCGAATGGGAAGCGTTAGAAGATTGAAGATAACCCCTTCTTCCTCTGCATTCTCGACCTCTTCCAAACGTGCCGGAAGTTCCTCCCTGGATCTCCTGTAAACAATCTTGGTTTCGGCACCCAACCTCAGGGCGGTTCTGGCACAGTCCATGGCCACGTTTCCTCCACCGACAACAACGACTCTCTTGTGTTCCTTTATGGGCGTATGGAACTCGGGGAAGAGAAAACCCTTCATCAGGTTCATCCTGGTCAGATATTCATTTGCCGAATACACACCATTCAGATTCTCACCGGGGATGTCCATAAACCACGGAAGTCCTGCCCCCGCTCCGACAAACACAGCGTCAAATTCTTCCAGAAGGCTGTCGACAGTTCTGGTCTTGCCGACCACAAAGTCAGTTACCATTTCGACGCCGAGACTCCTGAGATATTCAACTTCTCTGCTCACAATAGTCTTTGGAAGTCTGAATTCGGGGATACCATAGCTCAGGACTCCCCCCATCTTGTGCAGAGCCTCGAAAATAGTGATCTGATGTCCTAATTTTACAAGATCACCGGCCACAGTCAGCCCGGCAGGCCCACCACCCACAACGGCAACTTTTCGTCCTGTGTGCGGACTAATAATTGGCCTCTCAAGCTCACCTTGGCTCGCTTCCCAGTCTGCCAGGAACCTCTCGAGGCGACCTATGCCGATTTGCCCCCCCTTCTTTTCCAGAATGCATCCTCCTTCACACTGCTCTTCCTGCGGGCAAACCCGACCACAGACTGCCGGAAGGACGTTTCTCTGTTTTAAGATCCTGGTTCCTGCTGCAAAGTCTCTCTCTGCAATGCATTTGACGAATCGGGGGATTTCAATCTCAACCGGGCACTTCGGCATGCACTTAGGTTTTTTGCACTGGAGGCATCGTTTAGCCTCTTCTACTGCGGTTTCAATATGATACCCAAGCGCCACCTCGGTGAAGTTGTGACAACGTACTTCAGGCGCCTGTTTGGGCATTTCCCTTCTATTCAAGTCCAGCTTCTTTCGCTCTCGCTCAGCCATAAGACATTTTCCTAGCTTCTTGGGAATGTTCTTCACACCTGCTTGATCCCAGATGGACAACTTCTTCCCTCATGTATGATTTACGACGTTGTAACAACTCAGCCCAGTCCACCTCGTGGCCATCAAAGTCAGGACCATCGACACAAGCAAATCTTGTCCGGGATCCAACAGTAACACGGCACACACCGCACATTCCGGTTCCGTCAATCATTATTGGGTTCAAACTGACCACGGTTTTTATGCCAAGAGGTCGAGTTGCATCCGATCCCCTCTTCAATAGAAAGGTACAGCCATTTACTATGACCCGGTTTATTGACTCTTTAGACGAGGTGAGAATCTCTTCAAGTCTTCCCACATGTCCCCGGTAGCCCTTAGTTCCATCCCGGGTGATGTGGATAAACCTGTCTGAAACTTCCCTGAGCCTGTTCTCCCAATAAAAAAGAAATGAGCTTCTTGCTTCGACGACTGTAATAATCCTGTTTTCTTTTTCTTTCAGGGCTCTGGCAATCGGGAAAATGCTCCCTATACCGTAACATCCTCCAAGCAACAAAACTGTGCCGAATTTGCCTATTTCCGTTGGGTTGCCAAGGGGTCCCACAACTGTAGGAATGCTCATTCCGACTTTAAGTGACGCCAGCTTACCGGTAGTGAGGCCCACGTTCATGAAAATTAAAGTAATCGTTCCTTCTTCTTCATCCCAGTTGGATACGGAGAGGGGTATTCTTTCTCCATCTTCCTCTGCTCGCAAAATCACGAACTGACCTGGTTTCATTTGAGAGGCCGCTGCTGGAGCCTCCACTCTTAGGAGATGAATATTCGGCACAAGCATCCTGGCTGCTATCACCTTAAACATCTTTTTTCCTTATTCTAACTGGAGTTGGATTGGGAACCAAAGACTCACCCTGATCCACTGTGGCGTCTAGGATTCCTTGCGGTTGAGCTTTCATAATTCTTGCACGCAAGACCTTTTCGAAGTGAGGTGAAGTTACCACCACTTCATCACCTTCCATGATTTTACCTCTTTCGGCATCTTCCGGGTTTATATCCACTATTCCTTCAGCAAACAACGGTCTCAATCCCTCTACCCATGCAGACAGAGGAAAACCCAGGTAAGTGTGCTCAACGATTGATGTGACAAGGAGAAGTGGAAATTCTGTGTCCACATTAATATCGCCTGAGAATCTAGTTTGAGGACTGAGCAACTCAGCTTCGCATGCCAGTCGACCAGCCTTGCGTTCCGGGTTATCGAAGTCGCTGAATCCGTTTACAAGGCGAGAAATCTCTTCATGGATCTCGAAAACACTGGAAAAATCAAACCCGCTCTTTCCCATCTTTTGCGCGATCCGACAGATGATCTCCCAATCGGGCAAGGCTTCACCTCGCGGATGAACAGCCTTTCTTATGCGCTGGATTCGCCCCTCACCATTGATGAATGTCCCATCAGTCTCCGTAAAAGCTGTCGAGGGAAGAACGATATCAGCTTCAAACATCGAGTCAGGGGGATAAATGTTCTGAAAAATAACGAAATCAGATGGGGGGGGATTGCGTGAGGGAACTTCTCCAATAAGGTAGAGCACTTTCGTCCTGAATCCCGATAAAAGTGTATCGGCTGTCCAAACGGGAGAAAAATTCGGAACCTCTGTACCCCATAGCGTCTTGAGTTCATCTCGTTTATTTCTATTGCCTGCAGAAAAACCTCCGGGCAAAATTTCAGGATAAGCTCCCATAAGGATTGACCCAAACAAATTGTTGTGCGCTGGTAAGGGAAGGACCCCGGCATTGATATTCCGGGCCAATTTCGCGATACTCTCAAGAATTTGGGGGCTGTCGTTGCATGACAGATAGCGTGATCCCACGAGGATCACAGGATGAGATGCTTCCTTAGCCATTCCAGCTACTTCAGAAAGCTCTTCAAAAAAATTTCCGGTCTCTCCTTCTGAGGGGGGAGGCAATTTACCTCTTCTGTCTTTTTCGGTTAACGACGCAAGGGCTTTGAAAAGATTGGCTTCCGTTCCTGGAACCGGTTGAATCCATTTCTCTGCAATAATGGCCAGGTTATGATGCCGGGGATGGACTGTGATGAGTTTTGCTCCTCTGTTAATGGCTTTGCGGAGTTCAACCCCCACAACGGATCTGCCGAACCTGGTATCCAAACCGATGCAGAAGATGGTTGAGGCTTTCCTGATGTCTGAAAGAGGAACACTCATTCTCATAAGGTTCAGGTAATCGTTGAACCCGGGCCCGTAGAATAGTCTTGCGCTGGTATCAACGTTGTTTGAGGCCATAGCGACGCGGGCAAATTTCTGAGCGACGTACAAATCTTCGTTACAACAGTTAGGAGAAACAAGCATGCCGAAGAGTTCGGGTGAGCAAGCTGAAAGTTTTTCTGCTGCCAACTCGATAGCTTCCCCCCAAAAAATCTCCAACTTGTTTCCGTTTTCGGCCTTATAGGGCTTCTTTAAACGTCGGTGGTTATTTACGAGTTCGGTTACGCAGAATCTCCCCTTGACGCAGAGTTGTCCGTTACTCACCACAGGATCTTCGGCGGGCAAGCTGCCAATGATTTCGTCTTCTTTTATGAGAAGTCGCATCTGGCATCCTATTCCACAGTAGGCACATGTTGAGTTTTGTTCTCGGTCGAAGAGGCCTTTCCATTTGTTTGCCTTCTCCGAGAGTGCTCCGGTTGGGCAAACAGAGACACACTCTCCACAGAATTCACAGCCGGCATCGAGGTGAGAACGATCGTAGGCCGGACCAATTAACGTGTGGCGACCTCTCTCTTTAAAAACGATGATGTTGGCCCCACGAATCTCCTTACAGATACGGACACATCTTCCACAAAGGATGCAAAGATTGTAGTCTCGGTCGTAAAATGGATCATCCTTTTCCACCGGCAAATTGCGATAACGGATGGGGTAATTAATCTCGTTAAGTCCAGACGCCTCAACGACCTGCTGTAGTTCGCATTGTCCATCTTTGGGGCAGTATCGGCATCCAGTGGTCACTCCGGCTTTACGGATGGTCCCCATGTATTGTCTGCATTCATCCTTTTCGTCACAAATCAAGCAACTTGAAGGATGCTCGCTTAAGAGCAAGCGCAGAATCTCTATTCGCTCCGTCTTAATCTGAGGGGTATCAGTCCTTATTACCATTCCGTTTTCAACAGGCGTTGTGCAGGCAGTGGGGAAGCCTCGCATCCCATCAACCTCCACGATGCACATGCGACAACCTCCGAAAGATGTCAAATCCTTGTGAGCACAGAGGGTGGGGATATAAATATTGTTCTTCTGTGCGACTTGAAGGATAGAAACACCCCTTTCAACTGTGAGGAGCTTACCGTCCACGTTAATAGCAACTGATTCAGGCATCTCGCGCATCTGTTACTTCCCTCCTGGGAACGATCTTGATCGCGTCACCGGCAATCGCGTCACGTCGACAAACTTGATAACATGCCCTGCACTTTATGCATTTGGTGGGATCAAGGTTGTGCGCCTTTGCTCTGGGACCGGTGATTGCACCGGTGGGACACGCGGCGACACAGCGCTGACATCCGGTACATCTATCAGGAACGACTCGATATTCTACCAGCGCCCGACAGACAGCGGCTGGACAACTCTTTTTGTTGATGTGAGCCTCATACTCGTGCCGAAAATACCGAAGAGTAGTCAGCACGGGATTTGGTGCTGTTTGCCCCAACCCGCAAAGCGCATGGGTCTTAATTGTCTTGGCAAGACTTTCCAATCTTTCAATATCGCCTTCCTCGCCTTTTCCTTCAGTGATGCGAGTCAGGATCTCTACCATTTGTGTGGTTCCTATCCGACACGGGATACACTTTCCACAAGATTCCTCTTGAGTGAAATTCAAGAAATAGCGAGCCAGGTCCACCATGCACGTGTCGGTATCCATCACAATCATTCCACCGGAGCCCATGATCGAGCCTGCCTTGGCCAGCGTCTCGTAGTCAATAGGTAGATCCAGCATGTCCTCGGGGATGCATCCGCCTGAAGGCCCCCCGGTCTGAACAGCTTTGAACTTTCTTCTGCCCTTGATTCCCCCGCCGATGTCATAGATAATCTCACGCAAAGTAGTGCCCATGGGCACTTCAACCAGACCGGTGTTGTTGATCTTGCCTACTAGGGAGAATATCTTTGTCCCCTTGCTGGTCTGTGTGCCAATACTCGAATACCAGTCCGCTCCTCTTGCAATAATGTGAGGCACATTAGCCCATGTCTCCACATTGTTTATCGAGGTTGGTTTTCCCCACAAGCCTGCCTGCGTGGGGAAAGGAGGCCTTGGTCTAGGAAAGGCTCGCCGGCCTTCAATAGATGCCATGAGAGAAGTCTCTTCACCAGAGACAAAAGCTCCTGCCCCCTGGAATACATGAATATCAAATGAAAAGTCGGAACCGAGGACTGATTCACCCAAAAGCCGATATTCTTTGGCCTGCTGCAAGGCTATTTTTACATTCTTTACGGCGATGGGGTATTCCAAGCGTACGTAGATATAGCCGGCCGAAGCCCCCATCGCATAGCCCCCTATGATCATACCTTCGATGACGCTGTGAGGATTACCTTCCAGAAGGCTTCGGTCCATGAAGGCACCCGGGTCTCCTTCGTCTGCGTTACAAATAATGTACTTCGTATCGGAAACAGCGCTACGGCACGACTCCCACTTTCTTCCCGTAGGAAATCCAGCTCCCCCTCTTCCTCGAAGACCAGACGCTTTTATTTCGGCAATAACATCTTCCGGCGTCATGGCTTGCAGAGTTTTCACGAGAGCCTGATAACCGTCCAGAGCAATGTAATCTCTGATGTCCGTCGGATCTATCAGACCATTATGCGCAAAGACTACGCGTTTCTGTTTCTGATAAAAGGGAACATCTTTTTCACTAATGATTCTCTGTTTCTTCTTCGGAACAGTATACAAGAGTCTTTCAACAATCCTGTTATTTACTATGGTCTCGGTAACGACTTCAGGAACATCCTCGGCTTTGAGCCGTGAATAGAAAATACCTTCGGGGTGGATGACAACGATGGGCCCTTGTTCACAGAAACCGTGACATCCCGTTGTTCGTAGTTCAACAGACCCATCAAGAACCTGATTCTTGATCTCTTCTCTGAAGGCCTGAACTATTTTTGTCCCTCCCTGAGCATGACAACCTGTTCCGCCGCACACAGTTATGGATGATTTCCATGCAGCCCTGGACAGCAATATCTGGGCTTTGGTTTCTTCCAGTTGTCTGAAATTTAGTCCGTTATTCATTTGATGGCGCCGCCTTCCTGTTCGTTTTCAGTTCTGATCTTTTCGATGGCTTCATCAACGTCCTTGACCAACATTTGTCCGCGATATTCGTCACCGAAAACAACAATAGGACCGAGGGCACAGGCTCCGACACAATTCACCGTTTCCAGAGTAAACAGTTTGTCTTCAGTCGTTTGGTCAGGCTCTATGTGAAGCTTTCTCCTGAACCCGTCCAGGATGTTGGACGCGCCCCTCACGTGGCAAGCAGTACCCATACAAACCTTAACAATGCACTTCCCCGATTCCACGAATCTGAACTGCCGATAAAAAGATGCTACTCCGAAAATCTCATTCTCGGAGACTCTCAAAAAGCGTGAGATTCGCTTGACCGATTCTTCCGAAATATAGCCTAACTTTTCTTGAATCATTTGGAGAGTCGCGATCAAGTCTCCGTATTCACCTTTGAATCCAGAAAATATGTCGGCATACGGGTCGTCGGGACAACGTGATTCTCCAGACGACTGCACCATTGTCCGATATTCCATTTATTGTTCCTCTGACCTAGGCAGGGTCTCCTTGTCAATGACAGCGTCAAGCTACTAAAACTAACAGATATCCTCACCAAGGGAAAGGTTTCCCCAAATGCGGTTTTGAAACTGTACGGTTTTGTTCTCGCCTTGCAGGAAGAGTACAGGAGTTCCTTAGTATGAATAAGTGAGCACTAAGTGACATCTTAGTTCCTCTACGGTACAATTATCAACTAGTTAAGCCCTAATATTCGAATTATGCAGGGTTTGAAAAATCCCAGTACCAGGTACCTAGTCAAGCCTGTTTTGCAATTTTTGTCAAGAGGTTAATCCGATTGTAGTGAATGAAAATAGAAGAATAACCTACTGGAAACGGAAAAACTCATGAGAGCTATAACTGGAGCCTATTTAGCTCAATTATTGAACGTGATGGAATAAAAGATAAATTCATCGGGATGAATAACATATGAATTGAGATGACTCCTCAGGAGCCCCACGGTTGGATCAACAACTGTTAAGAATCTGCAGATGACATTCTAGATCATGGCTCTATGATATAAATTCCCCCCAAGTTGCGGTACTTCTCGTCCCAGTCCAAGCCATATCCCACCAAAAAGCCATCCTCGATCCTAAATCCGTAGTAATCGACATGAACGTACTTTTCTCGGCGGGCGGTCTTGTCAATCATTGCCGCAATCTTTAAGGATTTGGGACTCGCCGATTCAAGACGCTTGCGGTATTCGCTCAGAGTCAAACCTGAATCAACAATGTCGTCCACAAGAATGACGTGCCGATCTTTGACGGAGATGCCAACAT
>Ga0007800_10000162_pt1 | contig 28808 bp, 24 predicted proteins | sample CryBogmetaGMA14M_FD_60366 | JGI IMG/M metagenome (GOLD analysis project Ga0007800, IMG submission 60366) | Freshwater microbial communities from Crystal Bog, Wisconsin, USA - MA14M | ecosystem: Environmental > Aquatic > Freshwater > Lake | place: Crystal Bog, Wisconsin, USA | collected 2009-07-06 | reverse complement strand
GATGTCGAACAATGCGGCGCTCAAAACCGGCATGGCCACGCCCCATCCGATACCTAACCAAAGGCCCATAGCGTAAAACGCCGTGGGCCACGAAGCGTATATCAGCCCACAATAACCGACGGCGAGCCACATCAGTGAAAAAACCAATAGTTTTGATTTATCAAGTTTGTCGAAGATGTGTCCAGCCGAAAGTCTAACCATAATCTCCGTGAAAGTGGATAGAGTCAGAAACCAACCCGGGTTCGATATGCCGATCTTTGATCCATAGCCTTGCAGAAAGAAAAAGACCGGCGTAAACGTGGTCCACACCACCAGAGAGAGAAAGAGCATCAGTAACACTCGATAGTCTTTGAAATTCTCCACAACATCTCTCCAGGTGCTCCGTTCTCCTGCCCCGTGAGAGATCGACACCGGCGAGTCGTCGAGCAAGGTGAGCATGGGAAAGATAGGGACCATAGCCAGAGCAGAAAGATCCAGGACTCGGTCGAACCCACCGGTCCATTTGGTCAGGAGACCCAGCAAAGGGGGAATTACCGCGTATGGCAGGAGCGTTACGGCTGATAATAATCCGAAAGCCTGTCCGCTCTTTTCCTGCGGTATGCATTCTACAATTCGGCTCAATACCGCGGTGGCCAGAACCACGTACGCTGCACCGTGAAGGATACGGATTGCAGCCATGCTCCAAAACGTTTCTGCTAAGTTGTACAATATCAACGATGCGATAACCAAGCACGAACTGATGGTTATCCACCTCTTGGCGTCCGAAGGATTCAGAAATAGGCTGATCACAGGACGGATAACCAGGACCGACAACGAGAAGAGAGCGATCAGAAGGCCGAAGCTCTCTGGAGCTATTGGAAGCGTAGAAAGATACTCATGGAACTGAAAGAAAGCAGCAAGATTGCAATAAGCCAGGAACATGATTACCGAAAGAACAAGAAAATCTTTATTGTACAGCCTATTATTGTCGATCATGCTCATGGTTCCTGTCAGGTGCAGTGAATATCCTGCGACATGCAATTTTCTTTTCAGGAATCACATTCTTGCCTAAAAGAAGGGGAATAATATAATAGACGCAACAGGAGCAATCCAGAGACGGTTCTCCGATATTCCGCGCTTGCTCGTAAGTCATCAATCGGTGAAACCGAAAGCTCCACTTGCTTTGCCAAACTACTGAGAGTCTCAATGGAAAGAAGTTGGCCGATCAGATTGTTGTCCACATGGGAAAAGGAGAGGATGGTGGGGCCTACACTTCCCCACGCAAGCCGAGCCTTTACCACTGTTCCGGATTCCGATAACTCGAGAAGGGCAGCCATGCTTGCTATTGAACATGCGAGGGCCTTTCGTCGTCCTACCTTTTCGTAATGGTGTACATTCCACGATGGCTGTTTCTTCAGCCAAATCCCCCACAAGACCTCTTGTGGGTGAAGCGCCACCATACCAGGCCCCAATATGAAATCTCTCAGAGGTAAGCGCCTCTTCTGGGCCTTGGAATGGACCTCGACCTCTGCGTCCAGCACGTAAAGCGACGGCAATGTGTCCCCGGCAGGAGAAGCCGTGACGATGTTACCTCCAATAGTCCCCATGTGGCGAATGGGTGGAGATCCCAGCACGTCTATGCCTCGAGTCAGACCAGGAAATTCCTTTCTGATTACTGGGTCCTCAAGCAGGTTACTATGAGTGCTGCATGCCCCTATGAAGACCTCTTTACCCTTGTCGAAGACACCCCGCAGTGACTCGATTCGTTCCAGGCAGACCAGTGAAGGCGGATTCACATGACCGGATCGCATTTTCACCAGCAGGTCGGTTCCGCCGGCATAAATCTCTGTTTCCGGCTCTCTTTTCAAAATCTCCCAGAGTTCTTCTGTACGTTGCGGCAGAAAGACTTCTCTCATAAACTTTCTTCTTCCTGGACTGACACGGCTGCTGCCTGAACAGCATCCACGATCTTCTGGTATCCAGTGCATCTGCAAAGATTGCCTACCAGCCCTTCCCGAATCTGAGCCCTTGTGGGGTTGGGGTTTCGTTTCAGAAGATCCAGGGAGGCCAAAACTATGCCCGGGGTGCAAAAACCGCACTGGATAGCCCCGTGCTCCACAAAGGTCTTTTGTAGTAAGTGCACGCGTTGATCTTTGGCGAGTCCCTCGATGGTAGTAATTTCATGGCCTTGAATTTGAGCAGCGAGCATTAGACAGGAGAGACGGCTTTCACCATCTACCAGGATGGTGCATGCGCCGCAATCCCCTGCACCGCAGGACTCTTTCGTCCCAGTCAACCCCAGGTCTTCTCTAAGTACGTCCGACACACGGCGATCGGGCGCCGCTTCAATTTGAATCTCTTTTCTGTTGAGCCTAAACGTGATCCTCAACGTGCTCACCCCTGCCCCTATTTTTTAGAATAGCGCCGAGAACCCGCTCAGGCGTCAATGGAGATTGGTGTACTCGGATGCCGCAGGCATCAGCCACGGCGTTAGACACTGCTGGAAGAGGTCCGTTAGTGGAGATTTCTCCTACACCCTTAAGTCCGAAAGGTCCTGTGGGCTCATAAATCTCAACCGCAACCGAATAGATCTCAGGAACATCCTCTGCGGTCGGCAAAAGGTATGTGCTGAGGTTCGAGTTGAGCATTCTCCCTTCCAACACCTCTAAATCTTCTGACAAAGCATATCCGATCCCCTGAGCAATCCCCCCATGTATTTGCTGCTCAAAGATCTGCGGATTCAGCACCTTGCCGCAATCACTAACTGCAAGGTACCTTTTGATCTCGACCTTTCCGGTAAGCTCGTCAACTTCCACACAGGCCAAATGGGCAGCATATGAGAAAATAGTGTGAGGCAGTCCATGAAGTCTCAGGTTCTGGTCTGTTGTTATGACTTCAGTGGCAACCGGTGCTCTAAAGTGATGGGTGGCCACTCGTTCATCATGGCTAAGTAATTTGGCTATTTTAGAGAGGGGGATCTCATGACCCGTAAGCAGACACCTTACACCTCCAGGAACGAGGACAAGCTCTTCGTTCCGGGCCGCCATCATAAAATCTGCCGCCCGCTTCAGAATACGATCCATAAGAGTTGTGGCTGCACCTATAAGAGCATTGCCGAAAGTGTAAGTACAGCGACTTGCCGAGGCAGAGCCACTGGGCAAGGTGCGATCGGTGTCTGGTTGGACCAGTTCGATCCGGTCCGGGTTCTGCCCAAGTATATGACTCACTATCTGGAGGTTAGCGGTATCGTTTCCTTGCCCCATATCAACGACTCCACAATAAACTCGGATATTTCCCTCGCTGGTTAGTTCAACCTTGGCATTGGCGTAGTCCGGAACTACAGGGCCGTACCCCAATCCTTGCATAACCGCTGCCAACCCGACACCGCGTTGTCTAAAAGGTACTCCGGACCTTTTCCAGGTCTCTCGTTCAGTCCACACGGAATGTTTCGAAAGTATTTCAAGACAGTCGATCATTCCTGTTGAGCTTACCAGTGTCTTGCCGACGCAGTTCTTGTCACCCCTCTTCAGAGCATTCTTGAGGCGAAGTTCAAGGGGATCCATATCCATCCTGTCGGCCAACATATCCATAATTTGTTCAATCGCCGCTGTCACCTGAGTTACGCCGAAACCACGAAATGCTCCACCGATAGGGTTATTGGTGTAAACGCACCAGCCCCTCAGAACAACATTTGGAATACGGTATGGTCCACCTGCATGTTCAAGAGCCTGAGCCAATACCACTCCTCCCAGATGATCGTAGGGGCCCGTGTCAAGATACAATCGAACATCCAGACAATGCAGAGATCCGTCCTTTTTGGCCCCAAGGCGATAATACATGCGAGCAGGGTGACGTTTTGTCCCGGCTAAGAAGGATTCCTCCCTATCCCAGCACATCTTCACTGGTCTGCCTTTAGTATTTAGTGCAGCGAGTCCCAGGAAACTCTGCAGCGTTACACCGTCCTTACCGCCAAAGGCTCCTCCCGTGTAGGGAGCTATTATTCTAACTCTGCCCGTGTCCAGTCCCAGTGACTCTGCCACCTCCATTCGGTCTCGGAATGGTGTCTGTGTAGAACAGACAATTACCAATCTTCCATCTTCATCCATGTAGGCCCAACCTGCCTCCGTCTCCAGGTAGGCGTGCTCTTGGCGCTGAGTCTCGAAGCAAGCTTCCACGAGGAAATCACATTCCTCTTCAGCAGCCGATCCTAGTCCGATTCTCAACTCACCTTTCAGGAGGATATTCCCGTCTGAATTGTTGTCGTGAACAAGTGGGGAACCAGACTCCATGGCTTTCTCGACATCGAGCACCGGCGGTAAGGATATAAAATCAAGAGTTATTAAATCGAGTGATTCCTTGAGAGCTGTTTTGTTTTCAGCCAAAACCAGAGCGATCGCGTCGCCGCAATAACGCACCTTGTCATCTACCAGCACCGGCTGATCCTTTTTTACAACTCCCTGCCTGTTGGTCCCTGAAACGTTTTCGTGGGTAAGCACACAAATAAACCCTGGGTGTTTCTCTGCACGGCTGGAATCTATAGTCTTCAAGCGCGCATGAGGAACACCTGCCCTCTTTACCCCTGCCCAGACAACATTATTTCCGTAATAGTCCGAGGCGTACTCTACTCTTCCAGTCACCTTATCGTACGCATCGACCCGGGGTGCCGATGTGCCGATACTCAATATTCTGTTGTGTGTTCTTTGGGCCAACAATAAGTCGGTAATTGGGGTATGTCGCTCTGATTCCTTCATCTAATCCTAGCTTTCCTGTTTCAAGATAATTGGCGGACTATATATACACCCGGCAGGTCACTGAACAGATTTTGCCAGAGCATCGATAAAGGCCTCCATCGCTTCCATCTTTGAGATTGTAACTCGGATGTGATTGGGGAAGCGGAATCCGGTCATGGTCCTCACCATGACCCCTTGCTTCATGAGCTTGCGATAAACAAGGGTGTCGCTCATGGGAAGTTTGACCATGAGAAAATTGCCTTCTCCTGAAATGAAGGGCAGATTCAATTTTGAAAGCTGCTTCTTCAAAAATGCCTTGCCGTCTCGTACCATCCGCCGCGTGCGCAGGAGGTGATCGTCATCTGCCACTGCTGCAAGAGCCGCCTCCTGGGCTACTCCGTTTACAGAGTAAACTATACAGGTATGTCGAATGGCGTCAACGAGTTGCAATCCACCCGCAAGATATCCGATTCTGAGCCCCGCCAACCCGTACATCTTGGAGAACGTGCGGAAAACCACAAGATTGGGATATTCGTCGATCAAGGACATTCCGTCAGGATAATCTTCGGCCTCAACGAATTCGAAATATGCTTCGTCCACCACAACAATCCGTCGACCGTCTATTTCGTCGAGAAAGTGCCGCAGCTTCTCATGGCTCCAGTAGGTTCCGGTAGGGTTGTTCGGGTTGCACAGGAACAGGATTTTCGTCCGGACGTCGATCTTATCCAACATTCCCTGGTCATCAAATGCGTAGTCCTTGAGCGGCACGATACGAACATCAATACCGGAAAACTCGGCAACCCATTCGTACACGGCAAAGGTTTTGTCCGCAGTGATTATATTATCCCCCTGCTCACAAAATGCCTTGATCACAAAACTTATGACCTCGTTAGCTCCGTTACCTACTAGGAACTGTTCCGGTTGCTTACCGAATTTATCGCTAAGCTTGTGGCGAAAATGATATGCGTCTCCGCTGGGATAAACGGCAGCTCTGGCCGGAGAAAAACTCCGTATTGCTTCCTGGGACGCCGGTGGCGGTCCCAGGGGATTTTCATTATTGTTAAGACGATATAGATGAGAACAGCCATAGAACTTGATGAGTTCTTCGTCGGGCTTGCTTGGGGTGTAGGGCTCGAACCTCTTGATGTAATTAGGCAGGAGCTGTTCCAGAGACCAGTTTCTCATTAAGACGATTCACCTGGCTCGTGTTGGAAAATAACCAGATCACCCTTGCCTGCATAAGGAAGCAGGAGACGAGGTTTAAATCCACAGCCAAGAAGTGCAGGAGTGAAATGGCAATGCCATGGTCTTCCCAAATCCATTTGAAAGAATATGTTTAGAATTTCTTCCTTCTGTAAGGTCTCGACATAGGCTTCCAAAACTTTTTCGGAATCATTTCCCAACCATATCGGGTGGAGCATTACCCGACTGGACCCACGATCCAATTCTGCAGAGATTACTGACCAGGGAGAAGTTGATTCTCCTTGATCTCTCACTAGCCTGATTTCTCTTGCAAAGACCAACCGTTGGTACTCGTCGGCCACAAAGGCATTAATGGAAGGATGGGCCCACACCAGAAGCCCTGGATCTTCCTCAAGATGGCGGTAATAAGCCATCATGTCCAAAGCGCCCCCGCCTCTTTGACGAAAAGTAAGAGATCCCAGGGGGTCGAAATATTCCGTCGGGAGTTCGCGCGTAGGATTGCGGTTAATCATTCCTACGGCATGGGTTCTAGCAATTGCACCAATACACGATTCAATAAGCGATTGCGCCATGCCCGACTCGAGAGGCTGGTTGAATAGGTAGGGGCCATAGAATTCTACCAACCTGATCCCATCCCAATGCCAGATTAGTCCTCCTCCTATATGTCCGGCTCTGTCTGCAGCGATTTCCACAAAAAAGTCACCGCAGGCCACCATGTCCACTACTTTCCCGGGAAAATTGAAGCTCATGGGAATAGTTTGCGCCAGGTGATGCTCATTTACCAAATTTACAAACATTTTGAGTTCCTCAGAATCAGGTGGCCTGACAGAGAACTCATTGAGAGGTCTTGCCTCAGGGACCGGTAGGTCAAAAAACGAAGGATAGGTCTTCTCTTTAGTTAGTATGAGATGAAGGTTCTTGTCTTTCTGGATGAACCGGAAGCCATCGACCATGCGAGAAGCTATCAATAAGCCTGTTTCGTCCGTTTCAGCCAGCTCACATGTAGGCACGGATGCAGTAAGATTAAAAACTCTCATATTGAAGTTCCGGACCTCGAATAGGAACCCCTGCTCTACGTAATACCCTCTACCTGTGCAGTGCATCTGAACTTCACTCCCAGGGGCCGCTGCCCGGCAAAGGTATGCGAAAATCTCCTCGGCAGCCAAGGTCAGACCAAGAGCTTCGGGCTCACCCAGCCCGAAAGCCCTGGCAGATTGCTCTACAAAAGACGTGGCCAATGGCAAGAAAATCAAATCAGCCTGGAGGGTCAGTTTTACTTCAGTTAGATGTGATGTTTCCAACTCGGTTCCTGGCTCATATCTTTTCTCTGAATTTGATGAAAAGATTCTTATGAATCAAACTGCCTCTCGTTTCCGAGCGATCAGTCAATTTCTTGCCCGGTGGTTGTCATGGTGATTTTCCCATGCTTGACTCCCCGGGTGGAAATGAGTTGTTCACCGGCCTTTTTTACCTCATCCGAACTACCCCTCATTATAAGCACTTCCAGACAGTTGTGGAAGTCAAGATGAACATGTATCGAGGAGATTATCAGGTCATGCTTCTTGTGCTGAATCTCCGTGAGTTTCTGGGCCAGATCGCTCTGTTCGTGGTTATATACAACGGTCACCGTACCGACGACATCATTTTCATATTTGGTCCACTGGTCCTCGACGAGGCGATCCCTTATTAAATCCCTTATGGCCTCTGATCGGTTATTGTAACCCTTTTCCTTAATAAGACCGTCGAACTTTTCGAGTAGATCATCAGGTATAGATACCCCGAACCTCGCTAAATCTCCCATGGTTGAGTCCTTCCGATTGTTCTAAGACGCCTGACCGTTATTCGTGTAGCGTTGGTAAACTTTTAACATCTATAAGGATAGCCGCATAATGAGTTGAAAATCAAGAAAAAAGACCAAGTCTCTAGATTTGTTGGCTTGACACTTTCTTATATTAAATATCAAGTTTACTCTTATGGTATCCTATGGCTGTTTCAGCCGAGAAACCTGTTTTGTTCCCACAATGGCCCAAATCTGAGAGGTGTACTTCTTTAATGCCTGATGTTCGCACGGCTCAACCAAGACAATGAAAGACAAGCGCCATCACAATCACTACAGTCCCGAGCGCACCGTAGGAGAAAGGCAACTTGCGATAGCACTAATTATTACGGCTGTGTACATGGTTGTCGAAGCTGTAGGTGGCCTACTTTTTAATTCCCTGGCCTTGCTGGCGGATGCGGGGCACATGCTTTCCGACGCAATGGCCTTGGGCCTGTCTTGGGTTGCAATCAAGGTTGGGAAGCGCACACCGACTGACATGCATACTTTCGGATTCAGGCGCAGTGAGATTCTGGCAGCCATGTTAAATGGTTTATCGCTTTGGGCAATCGTTGTAATAATCGGGTACGAAGCTTTCCACCGCTTTTTCAACCCCAAGCCGGTGGCCGGAACAGGTATGCTAATCATTGCGGTAATAGGCCTCCTCGTGAACCTGATTATGGCAGGCTTGCTCTTCAAGACCAGGCAAGAGAATCTTAACCTGAAGGGAGCGTTCCTGCATGTGATTTCAGACGCGCTCGGGTCAGTGGGAGCAATCACGGCAGCTCTTTTCATCCTTGCGCTTGGCCTTTACTGGGTTGACCCCCTGGTCAGCGTCTTCATCTGTATTCTTATCCTTTATTCATCATGGGGACTAGTTAAGGAATCAATACACATTCTCATGGAGGGAGTCCCCATGGGCCTGAAGGTTGAGAAGGTTGAAGGAGCCATACTGGCTTTGAGCGGCGTGTGCTGTGTTTATGACCTGCACATCTGGAGCATCTCCAGCGATCGAGTGGCCCTTTCCGCGCATGTGGTGCTCTCGGAACCATACAAAGACTACCACGAGCTTCTGAAATCATTGAATGAGAAGCTGAGGGAAGAATTCGACATCACTCATACTACCTTTCAAATAGAGATCAGTCATGAAATGCGGATTGAAAATGGAATGCCTGTTTGCCGTGCTGGGACTTTGTGTAACACCATTCATTAATGGAACACACTTATGATGGGATTTTTTTGATCCTACGTAAAATTTTTTGTTTATCTTGTGTATAATCCATCTGATGCTTGCCAACCCCGAAATAACAACTTCATCCGAACCGTTTTCAAAATCGTTTTTGTCTGAAGCTTCGCCATTGATGATTCTGGCTGCAGTCTTCGCATTCCGATTATTTTTCACCACATGGGTCAATCTGATACCTGACGAGTGCAGTTACTGGACATGGTCAAGGAGATTGGATTGGTCATATTTTGATAACTCGGGCATGGTTGCGTACCTAATTCGGCTCTCAACCGAAGGGTTTGGGCGCCACACCCCTTTCACCGTCAGATTTCCGTTTCTCTTACTGTCGGTTCTCTCCATGTATCTTTTTTACCGGGTCAGTTTCGTTCTTTTCCGGAGTAGATCACGCGCACTTCTTGCATCCGCAGTATTCAATTTGACACCAGCAGTCCTCCTGAGCGAGGCTGCGGCGATACACGACAATGCCTTGATTTTTTTTTGGATGGTGGCGCTATGGGCTGCTGGACGTTTTCTCAAGTCAGGTAACAACGACTGGTTTTACGTAATGGGTGTCGCAGCGGGCCTTTCCATCCAAAGCAAGTATACCGGTGTACTCATCCTACCTTGCATTTTCCTGTTTCTTCTCTGCAGCCGCCCCCATCGGAAAAGGATAATCACAAAGGAGCCTTGGATAGGAGCACTCATAGCCCTGCTGTTCTCCATACCCATCATCTTGTGGAATATGGAACATGGTTGGGCCTCGCTACACCACATTTTCTACATAGGATCCGGATCTGTTACATTTTCCCGTAGTATATTGGATGGTCTAGGATATCATCTGGCCCAGGTCGCTCTTGTTTCGCCTCTCATTTATTTCGCTCTGCTTGTGGCAGTAGGCACATCTTTTTACAAGAACTTTATCAGTCCCAAGCCTGAGGAGATCCTCCTCCTCTGCTTCGGTTTGCCTCTCATCATTTTCGGACTGCTTTCATTCAAAGGGCACGTGGAGGCCAACTGGGCATTTATGGGCTACGCATCGACATTGATATTGACCGTAGAGATCATTTCAAGAGGCCAAAACGAAGGGAACCAAGGCATATGGCGATGGTTCGGAAGACGATTCCAAAAGTGGGCCGCCATCCTGGCTGTCGGCCCGGCGATAGTAGTAATACTGCACGGATGGGTAGGAATTATCCCTGCGGATCTTGAAAAGAAAATGGGAAAATCTGATAGAATCGTATGGGAAACCCGCGGCTGGGATGGATTGGGACAACATGTAGGTGGCCTCAAAACCGCGGGAGATGTTGTTGCCGCCGATAGCTATCAGCTCTGCGCCATTCTGGAGTTCAATGTTCCGGGAAATCCTAGGGTGAGATACTTGGCTCCATGGAACCGACCAACTCAATTCGACGTTTGGGAGCCATCTTTCGACAACCTCAAGGGGAAGAATATCCTCTATGTATCTCCTCGCCGACTGGAACCCTCATCGGCGTCATTCACGACTATTTTTGAAAATTTTGATCGAGTGGAAACTCTTCCGGCGTACAAAGTTTTGTATCATGGAGTTGCTATTCGGGAGATTTATCTGTATCGTGGTTACGATTTTAACCCGTTCTTTCCTCGAAAGCTCGGGCTAAGGTCCCTCTTCTATTCTGGTTAATGAATCCGCTGATCCCACGTATGACGGGCTTCCTGTCGGTGAAATGGAATTCTGTCGGGAGTTGGTGACCGGCCGAATAACTTTGCGCGGGCCAATAATGGGGCGGGTATGCGGAACTTATTCATGAGGTGAACACATTGATATCTTTTAAGGACATAGCTGTGGAAAGGGGCTTGGACGAAGAAGATGTGATTGAATTCCTCAATGATTTTGTAGATTATACTAATTCGGAAGATCTCCCAAGTCTTCAGGAGGCACTGGATGCCGGAGACCATAAGACGGTGAGACTCAAGGCCCACTCCATTAAGGGGGCTGCACTCAATCTCAACCTGGAAGACATCGCATCTTATGCGGAAAAGATTGAAAAAAAATCCGCAGCCGAGGATCTGACAGGGGTTCAGGAGTTACTGGAAGCCCTGACAGGGGAGATGAAGATTGTCAGCGATTTCCTGAAGAGCGAAACATGATTCCAAAATTGCGGTAATCTTGACATCAGTCCGCTGCGGATGTTATTTTCATGATTGGTGAGGCGGTGTAGCTCAGCAGGTTAGAGCATGCGGCTCATATCCGCAGTGTCCGGGGTTCAAGTCCCTGCACCGCCACCAGAGCTTCTCCGATAGAGCTTCCCAATACAAGCTTTGACACCCGCCCCTGTTGATGGTATTTCAACTTCCTGCTTTATTGAAATCAAACCGGTGCTGGACATAGGATTATGAAGGATCAACAGACTACGAGGCCAGATCATTACCCCGGAGGACATGAGACAATCACCGTAGTAATTCCGGCTTACAATGAAGATAGAAGCATCGGTGAGGTTATCTGCGGTGTGAAGCACCACGTTCCCGAAGCTCGCATACTCGTCATTGATGATGGTTCTACGGACAGAACTGCTCGAGAGGCTGAAAATGCTGGTGCGGAGGTGATTTCTCATCCCCTGAACAAGGGTAATGGAGCGTCAATCAAGACTGCATTGCGAGCTATTCAAGGTGGTCGAGTAGCAGTCCTGGACGCTGATGGACAGCATGACCCAGCGGAACTCCCGGGTCTTCTTAATCGCCTGGATGACTACGACTTGGTTGTGGGCTATCGTGGGTTTGCAAATTCCACTGGTTCGGTCCTAAGGAATGCTGGAAATATTATCTTGAGTAAACTTGCTTCATTCTTATCAGAGCAGTACATCCCAGACCTTACTTCCGGTTTCCGAGCTTTTCGTCATGGAATAGCTTCAAAATTTCTCCACATTTACCCCAATGGCTATTCATTCCCGTCAACCAGTACCCTCAGTTTCATAACCGCAGGATACAATGTCGACTTCATCCCGATTCAGGTACGGAACCGCCCGCCTCTGACCCGAAGCAAATTGCATCCTTTCCAAGACGGTTTCCGGTTCATAATGTTTATTCTCCGAATCATAACCCTTTCTAACCCCAACAAGATTTTTTTCCCAGTCGGCCTTTTCATGATGGTTGCCGGTATTGCGCTTACCGTCAGAAATCTTATTCTTTTTTCACAGTTCTCGGGAGGATCGGTACTATTCTTGGCCGGTGGGGTAAACATCATATTCTTCGGCCTCGTTCTGGACCAGTTTGCTACTCTTAGGCTTCAAGAAAGAGATTAGAAGGTCTGATCGGAAAACCACATCATGTGCGGAATTTGCGGCATATTCTTGTTTGATAGCGATGCCGCAGCCGACCGTTCGCTCCTGGAGGAGATGAACGGCACAATGACCCACCGAGGCCCCGATGACGAGGGGTATTACGTTTCAGGGCCGGTGGGGCTGGCGATGCGGAGGCTGAGCATCATTGACCTGGACGGCGGGTATCAGCCCATCACCAACGAGGACGGGTCACTGTGGATCGTATTCAATGGAGAAATATACAATTATCCTGAACTGCGAACTGAACTCCTCTCCAAAGGACACCGCTTTCGAAGCCGATCCGACACGGAAGTTATCCTCCACCTTTACGAAGAGATAGGGGAAAATTGTGTCAATCGACTTAACGGCATGTTTGCCTTTGCTATTTGGGATTCATCTGAACATAGACTTTTCCTCGCCAGGGACCGACTCGGGATAAAGCCTCTATTCTACTCGTACCAATCAAACGAAAAACTATTCTTCGGCAGCGAGATCAAAGCCATACTGCCCGCTCCTATAAGCCGTGAGCCAGACTATCAGGCTTTGTATGACTATCTTTCTCTCATGTACGTGCCGACACCTGCCACAGCTTTTGCAGCGATAAGGAAACTTCCGCCCGGGTGTACCTTGATTTGCTCGAAGGAGGGAATCAGGATTCGCAATTACTGGGATATACCTCTGCCCAACGAGGGCGAAGAAGACTACACATCCAAGAATTATGAAGAAGAAATCCTGGAACTGGTGGAGACCGCCATACGTCGCCATATGATTTCGGATGTTCCAGTAGGTGCGTTCCTCAGCGGAGGGCTGGATTCAACAACCGTTGCGGCGGTGATGGCTCGAAAGTTGGGCATACCTCTCCGGACATTTACCGTTGGTTTCAGTCGAAAATCCTATGACGAATCCGAGGAAGCTCGTCTAGTGGCCCAGACTTTGGGAACTGAACATATGGAGGAAGTGGTCTCTCCAGGGATGATTGAATCCATTCCTGATTTGCTGAATTCTTTTGATGAGCCGTTCGGAGATTATTCCGCCATCCCGACTTTCCTTGTTTCGAAGATGGCCTCCCGTTACGTGAAAGTGGTACTCACCGGCGACGGAGGAGATGAAGTCTTCGCAGGCTACCCAACGCACAACGCCTACAAGGTCAGCCGCCTCTTTACAATGATCCCGAGCTGGATAAGACATAAGATCATTATTCCCCTTGTATTGGCTCTCCCCACATCCATGGAGAGAATCAGCTTCGACTACATGGCAAAGCGATTCGTCACTGGAGCGGAGCTTCCCATGGAAAAAGGCCACTACTGGTGGAAGGTCATTTTTGATGAACAAGAGAAGAAATCACTCTGTAAACCGGACTTCCTCAAGATGGGTTTTAGAGACAGTTTTGGAGTATTTGAGGAGTATTTTCAGGTTGCACGCCACGCCCACCCCCTCAACAGGCTCCTGTATGTAGATGCTAAGACCTTCCTGTTAGATGACAATCTGACGAAGGTGGATAGAATGACTATGGCCAACTCACTTGAAGCTAGGGTTCCGCTCATAGACCACGAGATAGTCGAAAGGGTTGCGCTCGTCCCTCCTCACATCAAGTCAAGAGGACTCCAGACGAAAAAACTGCTGCGCCGAGCTGTTCGTAAGATGCTCCCCCAGTCCATCCGACGAGGAAAGAAAAAGGGTTTTACGCCTCCTCTGCCCTTCTGGATACGAGATGAACTCAGACCTTTTCTCCTTGATTCTTTCTCTGAACAGAGGCTGCGGGCAACTGGCCTGTTGGAAGAAAAATACTGCCGAAGATTGCTCGAAGAGCACATTCAGGGAAAAAAAGACAACAATAGGCAGATATGGACCATTCTCAGTCTCTTGTGCTGGATGGAAAAACTCTCGAGTATCTCTCGGCATTGAAATGTCGTCATAGTTCAGCCTGCACTAAGATCCTCCTCCCATAAACCGATTCGGTTGCCCTGGGGATCCAGAAGGACTGCAAACCAGCCCGCTCCAGGCACAGGCTTCTGCGGTACAATCACTTTGGCACCCAGTTTCACTGCTTTGGCAATCGATTCACGAGCAGAGCCGACTTTTACGTAATTTACAGGGGTGTGTTGTGGGTCTTGCCGCGCGGTCATGCCACCTTTAACGGTCTCCTGTCCCATGTCTATCTTGTAATACCGAAAATCTCCAGGTACCTTCTGAAAATTCCAGTCGAACATCTTATGGTAGAAATCTTGCAATGAGTCCAGATCATCCGCCGGCAACTCAAAAAAACATACCGTGTTTATCATTTCTTCCTTTCTTGGCTGGTGAACTCTAATATATTGTATCCCTTATTCTCAAGCGCCTTTCTGAGAACACCAGGGTTTTCAGACTCCACACGAACCACTACCCTTACCTTACCGTTCATTCCTTCTGGAACAGTGAAAATGGCCCGAGCTATCGAATCGCTTTCATCCACGATATTAAGCACATCCGATAATGTGCCCTTTTCAAGTGTGACACCGGTCAAAGTGATTCTCGTACGCGCTTTACTTGCCTCCAGTAGCTTGAAAAGGGTAACGACTATCTCTCGGTCGGAAACTACACCCACTACCTTGCCGCCGTCCATGACAGGAAAGGTGCTCATCATCATCTCTCTGCCTTTGATCAAAGTGTCCTCAACACTATCCTCGATTGACACAGTAACCGGCATCCGAATCATCACGTCCTTCACCTTGAGCTTGTTGCAGAAATAATTTATCTCACAAAGATCGCCGGTGCCACTCACGCAGGTGGCGGCTTCGCTGAGATCTTTCCTGTGGACAACCCCACGCAGGCGACCATTGTCCACCACGGGCAGCATTTTCAGGTTGTGTTCTAAGATCAGAGCGGCAGCTTCCGAGGCAAGAGCATCGCCGGAAATAGAGTGATGTTGGGGCAACATCCAGTTTTTTACAAACATGTTGGCCTCCATGTGTATTCAAGATCTGGTATAGAAAAGAGACCCTATCCAGATTTCTCGGTCACATTCAAACATTTTATGGGACCGGCTTATCAAGCCTGGCATGCCGAATACCAGCGGTCGTAACCAGACCTGCTACTACACCGATGGAAATATTCCCCTGCAGGCCGATTCCACAGCCTTAGAAAAGTCCTCGTCTTCGAGGTTAGCATCAACTTCTCTCACATCTATTGCGTCAGAAAGATTCTCTTTAAGAATTTTCAGGAAAAGCCTATCCTGGTTTTCGTCAAACATGTGGCTCGATGGAATATCCACGGCAGACCAGCCTCGCTTTGGAAAAAGAAATATGGTGGGTCCGCTTGCCTGATTGAGTTTCTCAGCAAAGACCCTGGCCACCTGGACCATCTCCTCGTCGGAGAGCCTCAGAAAAGTCCTCAACTCGTCGAGATCGAATTTTCTCCGCTCATAGTGTTCCGGTTTGTAGTGGGACTTACGTGGACTCGTCAGATTCAGACCACCCGGAGCAACTACTTGGGGGATGCCTATTTTTCCTGCTGATGTCATACGGTTAGGCCCAGCAGCCCTCATACCTCCCAGGATTTCCTCTCCGACGCCTCCTGGAGCAAGATCGACCACTGCGTCAAAAAATCCCGATGCGATCATGTCTTCCATAGCTCGGTCGCAGACTCCGGCTGCGGAGAATCCAATTACTTGATAGCCACGCCCTTCCAGGCGCTGCATCACATTATGGGCGCACTGCTCCGTAGGCCCAAACATTGACATCGCAACAAGGAGCTTGCCTTTAGCCCTTGCTGATTCCACGGTGAGCGGAGGAATTTGTGCCATGCCTATGATTGCTGAAGCCGCTCGATCCAGAAGATTCAAGAGGGGCAGGGACAATCCGGAAATCTCTATGACCGTGTGGAGGACAGCGATGTCGGCCGTCCCGATATAGCGCGTAGCAAGACCCGGAAGAGCCGCTGTAGAAGAAACCATGAACTTCGGAACTCCGAAAGGTAAAGACCGCATCACATCCGTAGCCATCAGGCTTCCTGTGGATCCACCCAAGCCTATCACGCCGGCCAGGCGTCCTGTGAGCAAGAAACTTGCAGCAAGTTTAACCGCGCCGCCGATCATTTGCCTGGTTATCTTCTTTCTATCACGAGACGAACGAATCTCTTGGATATCGACTCCCGAAGCCCGAGCGGTTTCGGCCGAGGTAATATCAGCCCCAGGTGATTCTCCAGACATGCTCATATCAAGGACAACACAATTGCCGCCTTTTGACCGAATCGAGTCTCTGAGGTAGAAGGTTTCTGGACCCTTGGTATCCAGTGTAGAAAGGAGCAATATTACCTTTTCCATCAAATTTTCCCCTCTGTGGCCACCTTCTCCTCAATATCTTTCTTAAGCACCTTTTTATCAACTTTGCCTGAGTCTCCCACAGTCGGCATTGAATCGATAATTTCAAGCCGCTCAGGCAGTTTGTACATTGCAAGCTGCTTTGACTTAAGAAATGAGACCATGTCGGCGAAGGTGAAGGTTTCGCCCGGCTTAGGGACTACATAAGCGCATGCTCTCTCTACGAATTGCCGGTCAGGCATGGCTACAATGGCAATAGAAGCAACCTTGGGATGTTCGTTCAAAAGGCCCTCAATCTCTGCAGGATAGATGTTCTGTCCGCCTCGAATTATCACGTCCTTCTGACGCCCCATGATCCATATGCGATCGTTTTCAAGGGAAACGATGTCGCCGGTCGTTGTCCAATTATCGTCATCGAAGACCTCGCGAGTAGCATCCGGATCGCGCCAGTATCCGGCTGGAGAATGTGGTCCTCTCAAGTAGAGTATACCAGGTTCGCCGAGCGGAACTTCTTCCCCGCTCTCGCCCAACAGCCTGATCTGATTGCCACGCAAGGGCTTTCCTACTGTCCGACGTCGGACATCACCAGGGTCATCTATAGAACAGCCCGAGACTGAGCCGACGTCCTGCGTACCCAAATCTGAGGTTATCCGACCGCCCAGGCGCTCTTCCGCTTCCATCGCCACCTTAGGTGGGAGATAACCGCCGGCGGAACGGATAAACCTCAATGATGAAAGGTCGTATTTCGGCAAATCTGCTTCCAGCATGCGGATAATATGGGTGGGCACAACGCCGATGCACGTAACCCTTTCCTGCTGAATCATTTCTAGCGCTCCCTCGGGGGTAAACTCCTCGAGTAGCACTATCTTCGTCCCAACCAAAGGAGCTGCAAAGTAAGTCAAAGTCCCGGCTGCTCCTCCTGCGAACGGCGCCACCGCCATAGCTGTGTCCTCACCAGTGAGTTTCCAAATTTCGACACGACACTTTGAAGTCATTACACGCGGGGCCAGTGGCCATTCGACTATTTTGGGCACGCCTGTGGTGCCGCTCGTGCTTGTCAGAGCACCAACGTCTCCTGTGGCATGAAAACCTCTCTCATCCAGTATGGATGGATCTTTTTTTTCTTCCCAAGGCTCTTTGGCGATTTGGATCAATGAATGAACGTTTACAGGATATGGGCCGGTGATCGTGGAATCCAGGAGGAACGTATATTTAAGGTTCGGATGATCTTTTTTCAGCTCCTCGATCATTTCCAGGTAATTGAATTTACGATAAATACCTGGAACGATGATCGCCCTGGGATCGATCTTTTGGATGATGTGGGCCAGTTCCTTGTGCCGGAGATAGGGCATAACGGTGATATTGATCAGCCCTGCCCTCTCGCATGCGATTCTCGCCAGGAAACCGTAAGCGCAGTTCGGGGACTGTAGTATCACGCGGTCGTCCTTGTTCAGCCCCATGTCGATCCATGCCATGGCGAAACGGTCCATGAGCTTCGCGGCCTCAGCCCAGGTGATCCGCATAGAGGAGTCAACCAGCGCATCCCTATGTGGCCGCTCTTTTGCATTTTTCAACCAGAAGTCGGTAAATGTTTCGTCCGTCCAATACCCATCCGACCTGAATTCCTCAATTATTTTATCTGTGTAACGAATCGGTCTCATAAAGGGACACTCCTCCGTATTCTATGGTTCCTGGGATGTTGATCTAAACTTTTTGACTCAAATAATAGCTAACCGAACTTAGTGCTGAGCATTGGCAGGATCATGAGCCTGCCAATACGCGATAATGCCGGACACAAGGAGATTGTCTTAAAACCTTTGACTTCTTCCCCTGTCCCGCTTTGAAAGAAAGAAAATCGACCCTCTCAGTTCCATAGACCAGACGCGCCGCTGCAACAATGGGTCCGGTCACACGACTATCTGATCACTTGCAAATAGCCGCATCCCAATCATCGAAACCATATTCCTTCCATCTCGAAAGGACTTTGTTTTTTACGTTTTCATCCAGGAAGATTTCTACGGGTTTACGTTCCCACTCGTACGGCGTACATGCGTCGAGAATCACCCTCGATACAATCTGTCTCGCGTCGATGGGCAACGCCGGATCCAATGGCGTAGAACGCCCTCGGTCTATTATCTGAGTGTCCCGTTTAGGATCGTACCTGACGGAAAGGGCCCACATAACCCTATCCCAGTCATCAGCGGGGATGTCGTGGTCCACGACGATGACGCCCTTAAGGCCGTAATGGCCCGTGGTAGTTGCAATAACCGCATTCCCTGCATGGTTGGAATGTCCCGGATACTTTTGTTCTACAGAGACGATGGCCCAGAAACGGCCTGTGGATTCTGCGGGAATGTAAACAGACTTGATTCCGGGGACCTTCATGTTTTCCAGGTCAGTCCACAAGGTTGCGGTCCGGTTTAGCGACTGTATCATGTGAGTATCGGTAATCGGTTTTCCTACCGTGGTAGCCCAGAAAATTGGTTTCTTACGGCGGAGAATGCGCTGTATGTGGAGTACTTGTTTCGGCCACTCCTCACCCTTAGCCCCCGAGTAATAGCCCGTGTACTCACCGAAAGGACCTTCTTCACGAAGATCTTTGGGATCGACGTACCCTTCAAGAATGATCTCTGCATTGGCAGGCAGCAACAGCCCGGTGAGATCGCTCTTGAAAACTTCGCAGGGCTCTCCTCTCAGGGTGCTTATGATATCGTATTCGTCAATCTGCGCGGACACCAGCGTAGAGGAGACAAGGAAATGGACTGCATCAGCTCCGATTACGGCAGCCGCAGGCATTTTGGTGCCGTCCTTCTTGTGCTGGTTGAAATGGAAATCAGAATGCTTGCCCTTGATGATCTGGATTCCGCAGTGATTTCGATCGTGTATCTGCATTCTGTACGTGCCTAAATTGATCCAGTCTGTCTCCTTGTCCTGGGTTACCAGATATACGGCAGTGCCTATGAATCGACCTCCATCCAGCGGATAGAAAAATGGGACGGGAAATGCTTCGATATCCACGTCGGCACCTTCCAGAACCATCTCACAGACAGGTCCGGACTCGACTACCACAGGTTTTATAAGCTGTTTTGTGGTAAGCTTCATCCATGCCCTCGCCATGTCGCACATTGAATAATTGAGGGGCATACCCAAACCGATAGCCAGTCTCCGGGGAGTGGTAAACGCGCTGGTGAGAACGGGAATATCGTAACCCTTCACGTTTTCGAAAAGTAGTGCCGGGCCCTTTCTCTCCTCGTTCAACTTGGCTATGTGAGACAGTTCCAGGTTCCAATCGACCTCTGCCTTGATCCGATGGAGTTCACCCTCCTCTTCACATTTGTTGATGAAGTCCCGCAATTCTTTCATTAATAGGTCTCCTTCTAAATTTTATGAATTATTACTACTTGACTTTCCTTCCCTTGATGAGCCCAGCAACTATCTGTTCAATAGCACTCGCCTTGGGCTCTATTACCGGTTTCACCTCCTTTTGGCTCCAAATCGTTTCGGGTCGGCTCTGTACAATAAAGATTTCACCCTTGAAGGGGAGTGTTTTTTCCGTGGCCCATTCAATGTCCATGGGCTTGCCGTAATGTTTTTCGATAATCTTTGCGAGTCTTGCCAGCTCAAGGATCTCTTTATCCAGAAGGCTCTGAGATCTACGCCTTTCCGGATCCACGTCAAGTTTTAAGACTTCGTCCGTCTCAGGGTTGGTTGTATAGTAAATTTGTTTGTCCGAAATAGTTTTCTTGGTAACTTCCATAGTGATCTTGTTGACGTGAAACTGATCCGGCGTAACTTCTCCAGAAACAACGCTTTCCCCATAGCCCCAATTGGAATCGATTACCACGGTGGCCCGGTCTCCGGTGGCAGGATTCAAGGTAAACATTACGCCGGCCGTGAAGGATCGAACCATCTTTTGCACTGCCACGCTGATAAGCACCTTTGGGTGATCGAATCCCATTTTTATTCTATAGGATATGGCTCTCGGCGTGAATAGGCTCGACCAACACTTCTTGGTCTTTTCAAGCAGGTCGTCTACACCTCTTACCCAGAGGTAAGTTTCTTGTTGACCGGCAAAACTAGCCCCAGGCAGGTCTTCGGCCGTGGCGGAGGAACGCACGGCAACCGGCAGGGCTGGGATGCGGGCCCTGCGAGAGAGCAGGCGATATTGTTCTGCTATGACGTCCTCCAGGTTCTCACTTAGTACCCCGGAGTCGATCCAGGTTCGAATGTCCTCAGAAGCTCGTTCGACCTCAACTATCCGGCTATCATCAAGGCCTATGAGTCTATCATTTACTTTATCCAGTAAGCTGTTGTCTTCAAGGAACTGTCGGTAGGCTTCCGTGGTAATGGCAAAGCCCGGGGGTACGAGGATCTGGGCTTTAAGTAGTTCCCCCAGGCTTGCGCACTTTCCTCCGACACGGCCTACCATGGTGAGGTCACAATCCTCGAAAGCAAGCACATACTTTGAGATATCCATTAGAAAATCCTCTTACTGCGCTTTCGGGTGTCACCCGAGGATCTCGATCTCCCCGCTCGAACCATCTATTTTTATCCTTTGGCCGGTCTTGAGTCTGGATGTTGCCGAACCTGTTCCAACAATAGCTGGAAGGCCGTACTCACGACACACGATTGCGGCATGACACATGATTCCGCCAACGTCGGTGACGACTGCCTTGATTTTCTGAAATGCCGGCGCCCAGCTCGGAGAAGTTGTAGGAGCTACAAGGATCTCACCTTCTTGAAGTTCTCCTATATCCTTGACGGTGCGGCAAACTCGGACCGTTCCCTCTACCACGCCTGGTGATCCAGGGAAACCAATAATCTTGGCCAGATCGCCCTCTGTTATAGTTTTGAGCCGTGCCCACTGAGACATTGACTCTGAAGTGATACCCCATAACACTATGGTAAAAGGCTCGCTGATGGTCTCCGGTACTTGTCCCATGGCATCCGGGGGAGTCCACTCCCTAAATTTCTCCATAACCTGTTTCCGCCAGGCGACCTCTTTGGGCCATACGAGAGGTCCTCTGGGATTGCTGCCTGTGGCCCACCCTGTAACGACATCCCACAAAGCCTCTTTGATCTCGGAGCGCTTAAGGTACCACACATCCTCCACATCCTGGATAAATTTGAAATCCACGAGGATCTTAGCCACCTCACGGACTTTATTCCAGAACAGGCTATGGAACCAATGTTCGACATAAAAAAGGTGATTCTCCACGTACGGGAATACTGTCCGAGCAGTTCCCAACATCTGGTCGAAAGTCTGCAAATCCCCTTCTGATTTTAGCAGGGCCCGGTATTCAGTACTCAACCTTTCCCTTTCAGCTCTTATGGCCGCCGTGGGTCTGCCGATGCTTTCTCCTTTGCGTAGCTTCACAATGTAAATGCCCATTGCTGACAACGGCACATCTAGGTCATCGTTCCAGGATCGGTCGTGGTGATACCAGCCTGTTCCGGTTGAAACATGGAACCATGGCTCTCGAGCAGCATTAAGAGCTTCGAGCCATTTCTTGCCGTTTTCCGACGCCTCCATCCCCTTAAACACTGAAGCGGCGTCACCTTTCATCGCGATCTCGTCAACTCCGAGATCTATGGCTAGCTTTGCAAGTTTTTTCAGCTCCTCATCCGGTTGATAAATAATTACATCTATCCCTCCCACCATCTGCGTCACCTTTTGCAGAGGGATGTCGGGAAATGCCTTTTGACAGAAATCAACAAAGACCACGTAAGCTGCGTAACCGAGGTTCAAGAACTCGAAGTGGTATTGCCAGGCCAATATGCCGAGATCAATGAGGTCATCATACGCACGCAGGAGCTTATAACCAGAGGAAATACCAAGGCCCTCGGTTACAACTGATTCATCTTCCATCTCCGGGAGAGTTGGAATCTCAAGATCCGCAAGCTTTTTAATAACATTGCGCATCTTAACTTCCCACTGATCATGGAGTCGGTCCCAATTCTGGAAGTAGTAACCAGCCCTTTTCATGAACAGTTCCGCTCTCTTGGGGATCTCTTGCGGGTCCGCAACCGGTAGAGGCGTTATGTATATATAACCGTTATGAATGCGGTGATCGATCCCCATGGCAGGAGGGACTATGAATATCCTGGTATTGAACTGAGACAGCGCCAGGAACCATGCTTCGTCCCAAATAATGTCAAAGGGATACATTGGTTCGGGATAGTGCAGTCCGTCATAGAACCAGAACATGCCCTCTTCATACTTTTTGCGTTCCGGGTCTTCGGTGCTGAACTGATAATGGTACGGATACATCCGTTCCCACCCTTCGGTTCCAGGAATGGTTTCCGCTTCATGGGGACTGGTGAACTTTACCTCGGCCATCTTTCCCTCCTGTCTAGTTTTGCCTTTGCCTACTGGGGCCGCCGCACCGGACAACGGCTGCGCGTGAAACACCGTAAAAAGTTAAGCCAGGACCGGAGCACCGATTGCTCGTCCGTCCTGGATTTCCAGTTTCCACCTGATACCGAAACCTGCTGAGTTATCTAAATACCGGATGATCGTGGGGCGGAATACATACAAGGCCACCCTGGTCATTTTTTCAGCAATTTTTCTGGAGAACACCACCGAATTGCCAATAAAATCTCTCACAAATGGATAGCGTTTTACATATGTCGCAGTCGCCTTGGCTTGTGCCATCACAGTGGTCAAGGCTTCAACCTTACCTTCCATCTGTAGCCCCTTGATCTCTTTCCACCCTTTATAATCCCCGTGAATTGAGGCAGCTGCCCGGGGGTTTTGCGAAAAAAACATGCTATGACGTGATTTTGGTGAAGAAAAGAATATTAAATCAAATCCTTGCCTTGCGTAATAAACAGCAGCCACCCAGGGTTCATCATTCGAGCAGCAGGCGAGAGTCATTGTGGTGAAACTGTCCATGAATAGGATCACCGTTCTTTCCAATTCTTCTCGTGTCATCCTCCAGCCCAGCGATCAAAAAGCTGATGGGGGACTCCCAGTTGGTCAAGCGCCTTTCCTATGGTCTGGTCGACGATATCCTCTATGGTTCGCGGCTTGTGGTAAAATGACGGGACTGGGGGTAGAATCACCCCGCCCATTTCCGTGACCGCGGTCATTTGACGAAGATGTCCGAGATGAAGCGGGGTTTCCCGGACGATTAGAACGAGTTTTCGCCGCTCCTTAAGGGTTACATCGGCCGCTCGGACAAGCAAATTATCATTTATGGAATTGGCGATCATTGACAGGCTCTTCATCGAACATGGGGCTACGATCATTCCTTCCGTCTTAAAGGAACCGCTTGATACGCACGCGGCAAGATCGTCAGGAGAGTGGTTTACTGACGCCAGACCTTCCAGTATCTCAGGCTTTATGGAAGTTTCGTACTCCATGGTCACCCTGGCTGCGCGTGAAAGGATAAGGTGGGTCTGAATATCGCTAACTTGGCCGAGAACCTCCAGCAAGCGAACTCCGTAAATCGTCCCGCTGGCACCACTGATCCCTACTACAATCCTTTTCAACCGATGACCTTCCAATTTTCAGCACATTTTCTTGTGCTGCAACTTGAGAATTGGTTCAGGAGCTAAAAAGTGACCAAGTAACTCACACTGAGCCATACTCCCTCGACAGGAATGGATTAGTCGCTAATAAACGGCTCTTTCTTTCAACCTTCTCCGATGGGAGAGGGTCTGGTAAATGAGTGGAAATCACGTACCGTTTTCGGCGATCTCATCAAAAAACTGCATGTTCGACAAAGCCTTCATCTTCAGCCGGATGTGTCGGCACCAGCGCCGATCGTCAAAAAGGTCTTTTATTGTTAGAAGATTTTCCGCAAGTCGTCTGAATTAACTAAAAATTATCGATAACATCTCCGGACAAGTCAAGTCATAAAAAGTTATACTTAAATAAGGTTGACTTATATTATAATGTCGCTATCGGTTTCTTTCGGCGAGATGTACGTGAACCTTAAACACTTGGAAACATTTCATCACTTTTGTCGCTACACCAGTATGACCCTGGCTGCCGAGTACCTGCACGTAACACAGCCGGCAATTTCCCAGCAACTCCGAGGTTTCGAAGAGGAGTGCGGGGTCAAGCTATTCTACCGGGATGCTAATCGGTACAAGTTAACCGAAGTAGGTGAATCCCTGTTTCTATTGAGTAAGGTAATCTTCTCACGGGTGGAACAAATCGAATCTCTCCTCGAAAATGCCAGAAAACCAACCTCGGAAAGACTAAGAATCGGAACTACCAAAGATTATGCCTCGTCGCTTATGCCTGATTTGTTGGCAGACTTTCAGAAACAGTATCCTCATATTCAAGTGCGCTTGAGTGAGGGCAACTCAACCGACTTGTTGGCACGACTGAGAAGTAGAAAAGAAGACCTCGTGGTGGTTGCCAGGACCGCCTATGATTCCTCGCTCAAGGCCTTTCCTTTTACCGCCGTGGAATTCGTTCTTGTAGCCCGCCCCGACCATCCTCTTGCACATGGTGGCCCTGTTTCCGTAAAGGCTCTCTCAGGAGAGTCACTGATTATTAGAGAACAGGGATCGGGTTCTCGCGATGCAATCCTGAAGAAATTACGGCAGTACGAAGTAGAGCCCTCTGTTGTGGTAGAATCGGAAAGTCTGAGCTTTATACTGGCTTACATTGAGCGCCGAATGGGCGTCTCTTTCATTCTGTCTCGCGAGATAGAAACCGAACTATCATCCGGGGTGTTAAAAAGAATAAATCTATTGGAAGGAAACATACGTTTCCACGCTGACATTGTTACCTTACGAGAGGACCCGGTTGCCATGCCCATGAGACACTTCCTCAAAATAGCAAGACGTTGGCAAGAGGATGGTTTCGCTTGAGAAATTGGAACTTTTTTTTACCATTGGTACTCCTGTGGAGACTCCCAATCCATAGGGCTTCAGCACTACTGAGAGGTGACAATGCCCAATAAAGTAGTCATCATAGGCACACTGGATACCAAGGGCCAAGAGGTTGAATTCCTCAGAGAAAGTATCATTGGTCATCAATGTGTGCCGATTGTCCTGGACGTCGGAATCCTCAATCCACCAACAACGGTAGCGGATATCCCTCGGGAAAGAGTTGCCTTGGCCGGCGGATCAAACCTGGAGGAACTTTTGAGGCGAAAAGATAGGCGATTGGCAGTTCAGACCATGATTCGCGGGGCCGCCGAACTCCTGCGCGGGCTTAACAAACAAGAGGAATTATCCGGAATTATCGCGATAGGAGGCGGAACTGGGACGCATATTGGAATGGGGGTGATGCGAACCTTACCGCTTGGTTTACCCAAATTGATGGTGTCTACTGTTGCATCGAGAGACATGAGCAAATTGATCGGCACAAAGGACATTACTGTCATGCACTCTGTCGTGGACATTCTGGGCCTGAACGCTGTGAGCAAGAAGATACTATCCAACGCTGCAGCAGCCATTGCAGGTATGGCTAAACAGGGAGGGAAGATTAGTTCGGACAAGCCGATCATAGGTCTCACATCTTTTGGGTTCATAACCCAGGGGGCCATGAGAGTGAAAACGATGCTGGAAGGTCTCGGATACGAAGTTGCGCCATTCCATGCAAACGGAACCGGCGGTATGGCTATGGAAGATCTGATAGACCAGGGACTCATCAGCGGAGTCATGGATTTAGCTCTTCATGAATTTGCAGATGCTCTGTATGGCGGTTATTGCGGGGACATAGGCCCCGGAAGACTGGAGTCGGCTGGAAGGATAGGCCTACCCCAACTTGTTGTGCCAGGAGGCTTGGATTGTATTGTCCTGGAATTTAATTCAGTGGAAACAATGCCACCTGACTTGAGAGACAGAAAGGTTTTCTGGTATGATTTTAGGTCTGGAGTCAGAACGAATCGGGAGGACATGGCACGTCTTGCCGCGACCATCTCCGGCAAATTGAACCGGGCTAACGGACCGACACGCGTAATGATCCCAATGAAAGGGTTTTCTGAGGCAGACGCAATTGGGGCTCCTCTTTACGAACCAATCACCAACCAGGCTTTCCTTTCAGCACTAAAATCCGGTCTCAACCCTGCGATTGAGGTGATCGAGGTGAATGCCCACATAAATGATGCCGAATTCGCTGAGGCTGCTGTTTCAACTCTCAATTCCATGATGCGTGAAACGGTTTCACGAAGTAGGAATATCGATTCATAGAGAATTATCTCCCTATCCAACATCCCTCTCTTTTTCCAGGATACCTAACAGGAGTATACCGTGAAACGAGTGGCCTGGTTTGTCGTTCTCATCGGACTGTTTCCCTCGTTACTGATTTGTTGCGGAGATTCATTTTCCGGAAAGTGCATAGGTGTCTCAGATGGGGACACAATTAAAGTAATGTACTCGGGCAAGGCGGAAAGAATTCGCCTATATGGTGTGGACTCCCCTGAAAAAGGTCAAGACTTCTGGAAGAGTGCGAAACAGTTTACCAGCGAAAGGGTTTTCGGTAAAACCGTAGAGGTTAGACCGATTGATCGGGATAGATACGGACGAACGGTTGCATGGGTCTCGGTAAATGGGAAAAGTCTCAACCGAGAGTTGGTCGCAGCGGGCCTTGCGTGGTGGTACAAGCATTATGCTCCTAAAGAAAAGGACCTCCGTGATTTGGAACTTAAGGCAAGGAAAGAAAAGGTCGGGATATGGTCGCGGCCTGATCCTATCCCTCCGTGGGAATTCAGGCGTTAAGATTTTTTGTATGATACGAATATTCGTCCCTTGGCAAGGCATCTCTTCCGTGGTATGAACCGTGCCATGTTCAGGTCAGTTGAAACAGCGCTCGGATTCCTCACTGTCTTTAAGGTGCGAAACCTCCCCTTGGGCGACATGGCTGAAGTTGGGAAATCCGCTTGGGTGTTCCCATTGGTCGGAGCCTTGCTCGGGTTAATTCTCACTGGGACGTATTACGCGCTCTCAACCGTCTTACCGTCTTTCCTTACGGCAATCCTTACCGTGGGGCTGTGGATTTTTTTGACGGGTGGACTGCACTTGGACGGTTGGACTGATTGTTGGGACGCCTTGGCCACGTCAGTATCACCCGAGCGCAGATATGAAATATTAAAGGATCCCCGCCTAGGCACATTCGGAGCAGTAGCCCTTATGATATTGCTTGCGGTAAAGACATCGGCCCTCGCCTGCGAGAATTTCCCGCCGTCAATGATTTTTCTGGCGCCCATTGTCAGTAGAGGCGTAATGGTAACAGTGTCCTACAGAGGGCGAGCCTCGATTGGTGGTATGGCAGCCGCCTTCATCTCTGCTTTGAGCAGCCGCTCCGTATTGGTTGCGGGCATCCTAGGCTTTACTCCTGCACTATTATGGGGAATGTCCGGTGTAGCGGCAGTAGGATTCGCTTATCTTGGATCGCTGTGGTTCAAAAGACTAGTTGAGTCAAGGCTTTCAACATTCAACGGAGACGCAATAGGGGCAATCTGCGAATTTTCTGAAGCCATAATTTTGTTAGTTGCCTGCATCAAGTGGTGAGCCGCTTGCGACTCGGAACAACTTCTTACATCTATCCTGATGACATTATTGCCAATGCGAGAAAACTGGCTGGACGGATAAGTGATATTGAGCTGGTAATCTTTCAAGTAGACCACTATGGTAATAATCTTCCCGATCTTGAGACGGTCGAGGAGTTGTGCCGATTAGGGGCTGAACATGGGATGACCTACACGGTCCATCTTCCACTCGATCTGGGACTTGCCGGTGAAACTCCGAATTTGGAAAAAGCCCTCCAAGTAATCCGAAGCACCTCAGGGCTGACTCCCCATGGATATATTGTCCACCTTGACGAACATACTTCGCCAGAATCATATGATTTGAAACGATGGGAGGTCAATTCCTTGGCCTCACTCAACATCTTGATCAGGGAAACAGGAGCCCCGCATCTGATTTGCGTAGAGAATCTTGAAAACCAGCATCCTGATATGATTGACTCTTTACTTGAGCAACTACCTGTCTCTTCATGCCCGGACGTGGGCCATTTATGGAAACAAGGGCTGGATCCCCTTCCTTTCCTCGAACGGTGGCTTCCCAGATCTCGGGTTGTTCATATTCATGGCATTGGAAAACGTGATCACCAGAGTTTATCTCTCGTGAAGAACGAGAAACTTGACCCGGTGGTCAGATTGTTGAGCAGGAGCTTTAGAGGTGTCGTAACTATTGAAGTTTTTAGCGAGACAGACCTGGAGGACTCTCTGGTTGCCTTCGGAGACTCACTCAAGCGCATGAATGGTGCCGAAGAGGAGACTCGAACTCCTACAGGCTT
>Ga0007800_10000153_pt1 | contig 29584 bp, 27 predicted proteins | sample CryBogmetaGMA14M_FD_60366 | JGI IMG/M metagenome (GOLD analysis project Ga0007800, IMG submission 60366) | Freshwater microbial communities from Crystal Bog, Wisconsin, USA - MA14M | ecosystem: Environmental > Aquatic > Freshwater > Lake | place: Crystal Bog, Wisconsin, USA | collected 2009-07-06 | reverse complement strand
GACTGGCTGTAAGCCAGGGAGGGTAGCGCCCTCGGTACACCATCGAGCATGCCGGTGTCTTCTTTGCGCTCCTTTTTCTTGAGTTCCTCCCAGTGCACCAGCACCTCGTCGGCATCCTTGGCGTGGGCCGAGCCGAAAACGTGTGGATGGCGGTATAGCAGTTTTTTATTGATGCCCAGCACCACATCACCCATATCGAACTTGCCGGCCTCTTCAGCCACTTGTGCATGCAGCACTATCTGGAGCAGCAGGTCGCCTAGCTCGGCGCAGAGTTTTTCGGGGTTGGCCTCATCCAGCGCCTCCAGCACCTCGTAGCTCTCTTCCAGCAGGTGCTCGCGCAAAGAGGAATGGGTCTGTTTTTTGTCCCAGGGGCAGCCCTGAGGGCTCCTCAGGTAGGCGATTATATCAACCAGGCTGTCGAAACATTTAAGGTCTTTGGGAATTTCCATAACATCTCCTCAGTATATTCACGATTATACATTCAAGCTATCATAAGGGGAAATTGGAATACTCATTTTTGATGTGAACTCCGGCTTAACCCGATAGCTCGGAACACGAGATCGGTCTGGATTCCCGCTTTCGCGGGACTGACGGGGAAAATCCCTGCTACCCCCCCCTTTGTCAAAGGGAGGGATACCACCCAGCCTCCCATGGTGTCTTGACGCCTGCCCATACGGCTGTTACTCTATACATCATGGAGGCATGACGAGCATGGGATTTTTCTCGGAAATCGCTGAGACAGTCAAAAGGAACCACAGCCTCCTGTGTGTGGGGCTGGACCCCGACGTCACCCTCATGCCACCCGGCGTGAGCATCTTCGATTTCAACAAGGCTATCATCGACGCCACCGCCGATTTGGTGTGTTGCTACAAGCCCAACCTGGCTTTCTACGAGGCGGAGGGAGTAAAGGGCTGGGACATACTAAAGCAGACGGTGGAGTATGTACCCGAAGGCATCCCGATCATCGCGGACGCCAAGCGCGGTGATATCGGCAACACGGCCAAAGCCTATGCCAAGGCCATATTCGACGAACTCATTTTTGATGCCGTAACCGTCAATCCTTATCTCGGCTTCGATGCCATTGAACCCTTCCTGAACTACAAAGATAAAGGCGTTTTCGTACTCTGCCGCACCTCCAACAAAGGCGCTGCCGACTTCCAGGGTCTCAAACTTGGTTTCGAGGGGAAAGAGATGCCCCTGTATCAGGCTGTGGCTAAAAAAACCAGCGAGTGGAACAAAGTCGGTAACGTCGGTCTGGTGGTAGGCGCCACCTATCCCGACGAACTCAAAACCCTCAGGATGGCCTATCCCGAAATGCCCTTCCTCATCCCGGGGGTGGGGGCGCAGGGAGGCGACCTCAAACTGGCCGTTCGATACGGCATGGATAATCGAGGAGGCAGCATCATTATCAATTCCTCGCGCCAGATACTCTATGCCTCCATGGGCAAAAATTTCGCCGATGCTGCCCGCAAAGCCGCTCTAACACTCCGCGACGAGATAAACCTCTACCGCTCTGCCGCATAACTGGAGCCCGCTATGGTCGTTGATTTCAGGATGAACGACACCGTACGCCTAAGGAAGGTCCACCCCTGCGGGGGCTTCGAGTGGCAGGTGACCAGGCTGGGCGCCGACATCGGCCTCAAGTGTAAAGGCTGCGGGCGCTACATGCTGGTGCCCCGCTCCAAGCTCGAGCGCCACATGAAAGGCGCACCATACCGGGAGGAGTAGAACATGCCCTCCAAGGTGGCCCTGGTCATTTACGAGAAATGCCGTCCTGAGCTTTGTCCCGGCGGTGTGTGCCAGGCGGCGCTGGTATGCAAACGCAGGATTTTGACACAGGAAAAGCCGGGCGAAGTACCCGTCCCCAGCCCCTCGGTCTGCGCTTCATGCTCGGACTGCGTGCGCGCCTGCCCGCAAAAAGCCATCAGGATAGTGGTGGTCTAGCATGGCAATTCGCCGCATCATGCACGTGGACCTGGACGCCTTCTTCGTTTCAGTAGAGCAGGTGGATCACCCGGAGCTGAGGGGCAAGCCCGTCGTGGTGGGGGGCCGCCCCGACACGCGCGGGGTGGTAGCCGCCGCGTCTTACGAGGCGCGCGCTTTCGGCGTGCACTCCGCCATGCCGCTGCGGACTGCCAGCCGCCTTTGCCCGCAGTGCATCTTCGTCGAGGGCAATTTCAGCAGGTATGCCGAGACCTCGCGCAAATTCATGTCCATACTGGAGGGTTTCACGCCTTTCCTGGAGCCCATGGGGCTGGACGAGGCCTATATGGACGTCACCGGCTTCGAGTCGCTCCACGGCAGCATCCATGACATGGCTCTTGCTATAAAAAAGCGCGTCAGGGATGAGCTGGGCATCAACGTTTCCGTAGGCATCGCCAATTCCAGGGTGGTAGCCAAGATAGCCTCCGACGCCTCCAAGCCCGACGGCCTCATTGAGGTGCCTCTGGGAGGGGAGGCGGCCTTCCTGGCGCCCCTGCCTATCCGCCAGATGCCGGGCATCGGCGAGAAGACCGAGCCGGTGCTCAAGCGGATGGGCATCAATACCATCGGCAAGTTAGCGCGCTCACCCGCGGAAGGGCTCAAAAAGCTGCTGGGGAGCCACGGCGAGCACCTGCGCAACATGGCGCTGGGGCTGGACGACAGCCCTGTGCTGCCGCCGGGAGAGGCCAAATCGATGAGCCGCGAGACCACCTTTGCCGAAGACCTGCGCGACAGGAGCGTGCTGGAAGCCACTTTACACTACCTGGCGGAGCGGGTGGGGAGGAAGCTGCGCCAGAGGGGCAGACTGGCCAAATGTGTAACCATAAAACTTCGATATACCGACTTCTCTACCATAACCAGGAATCGCACGCTGCCGCAGGCGACGGACGCCGACGAGGTCATCTTCGAAGCCGGTCTGAAACTGCTGCATACGGCGCTGGTCAAAGAAAAACGGGCGGTGCGGCTCATCGGCACGGGAGTGACGGGATTTACCGAGGCAGGCCAACAATTAAGCCTGCTGGATAACTCGACGCTAAGAATGGCCAAGCTGGATAAAGCCGTGGACCGCATACGCGAAAAGTACGGTTTCGGGGCCATACAGACCGGGCGCACCATGAAGCTGCGGGAGCTGTTCGAGGAAAATGAGCGCGGCTATAGCCTGCACACGCCAAGCCTGTCGCGATAAGGCATCGATAAACGGTTTTTTCCTTTAATTTTCCCCCTCACCTTAATCCTCTCCCACAGGGGGAGAGGTAACAGATAAAGAGGGTGGGCGGTAGCACTCCCCTCTTGCAGGATCTTCCCCTGTGAGAAAACGCTTGAATCGTCCGACCACCAAGCTAAGTATTGCCGATTCCTGCCAGATTCTTCATCCCGCTTAAATCGGGACTCAGAATGAGGTCGGAATGAGATTTGTAACTTTACGAACAATCCTCACAGTGCTAAAATCTCCTATTATCTAATAAAATCTGCATGGACTGGAAGGAGAGCCCCGCTTGAACCCCACAATAATCAAAGCCGTCATCGTGGTCACATTCGCGTTGATTTTCTATTCAATCGGCGTGATTACCGAGCAGCGCAAATCATCCATAACCAAATTCGTGCTGACTTTCCTGACGCTCGGGGTGATGCTGGACATTACCTCCACGGTCCTCATGATCATGGGTTCCAGCGGGATAACCTATCACGGCTTCATCGGTTGGTCTGCACTTCTGGTTATGCTGGTGGACGCCATCCTGATATGGCGCTACTGGCTTAAAAACAAAGGCGCGAACATCTCGCGCGGCCTCAACCTGTACACCCGCTATGCCTACGCCTGGTGGGTGTTGGGTTACATCGCCGGGGCTATCATCGCCATGACGCTTAAATAAACCAAACAAAAGGGAAGGGTTTTAAAACCCTCCTCTTCGATTACTCGACTTCGCCAAGTTTTGAATCAATCCACTCAGCTGTCTCTAATAATCCCGCGTATTTACCCGCCCCATCCTTTACGGCGATGTAGCGCACTCGCACCTTGCGCCCGTTTTTCTCGGTGGGAAATTCCGAGAAATCTTTGCGCCCGTTTCTGAGGTCGTCGATCACCCTTTTCACCTCGTTCCGGCTTTCCGCCTTATGGCAGTTCTGCACGGTCGTGCCTAAGATTTCAGGCGAGCGTTTGAAAATGTGGTAGTCACTGTAGTAGCGAATAATGTCGCGCTCGTCAATATAAGTGACATCCAGCGGCAGGGCTTTCAGGATGTTAATGAGCGTTCCTTCGGGCAATTCGCCAGGCATAGTTTGACCTCCAAGATGAGTTGTCAGAATATAACATTTAAGCCAGTGAATTTCCACAGCGTCACATGGAATGTCATAAAGTAAAAGAGCTTAGCGCAGTCTTGTCAGACTTGCCCTCAATAAGGCCAACGGTCTATAATCCTTACTCTACCGCCGTAAAAAGGAGATTAATGCTATGACCGCCTATGCTTTTTTCCAGAAAAAGTTCGTCCCCATGCCTGAAGCTAAAATCGGCGTTATGACCCAGGCCCTGCACTACGGCACTGCACTATTCGAGGGCATCCGCGGCAACTGGAACCCCGAGAAGAGCGAGGTGTACCTCTTCCGCCTCAAGGAGCACTACCAGCGCATGCACAACGGCGCCAAGCTGCTCAAGATATCGCTCGACTATTCCGTCGAGGAAATGATAAATCTGACGGTTGAACTTGTCAGGAAGAACGGCCTCAAGGAGGACACCTATGTCCGCCCGCTGGCCTACAAGAGCACCGAGCAGATGGGCGTGCGCCTGCACAACCTGGACGATGACTTTTTGATGTTCGCCATTCCCTGGGGGCGCTACCTGGACACCGATGCCTGCAAGTGCGGCGTCTCCTCCTGGCGCAGACCCGACGATAACAGCATCCCGCCACAGGTAAAGGCTACCGGCATCTACATAAACAACGCCCTGGCCAAGACCGAGGCCGTCGAGAACGGCTACGACGAGGCCATTATGCTCTCCCCAGACGGGCACATCTCCGAGGGCAGCGGCGAGAACATCTTCCTGGTGATTGACGGCAGGCTGCACACGCCGGCGACGTACAACAACATACTCGTCGGCATTACACGCGATACAGTCATGCAGTTGGCCAAGAACGAGATGGGCATCGAGACGGTGGAAAGGACCATCGACCGCGCCGAGCTTTATACCGCCCAGGAGTGCTTCCTCACCGGCACAGCGGCGCACCTGACGCCCGTATCGGAGATTGACCGGCGGCCGATGGGAGACGGCAAAGTCGGCCCCGTCACAGCGCAGCTCAAAAAGCTCTACTTTGACGTCATCAAGGGCAACCTGCCGCGCTACATGGACTGGTGCACGCCGGTCTACAAGAAGTAATTCCGAGGGGTCTGTTTGAAAATGCAGGATGGCTGGCAAAAAACCAGCCGCCTTTACATTCCAGCGGAACCGTGACTCAGCTAACTTCTTTTTCAATCTTTGCTTTGGTTATGGCTATTGCAACGTCCTATTAGAAGGGGCGGTATAAAAAAGGACACCATCAGCGTGTCCTTTAAATATTCTCCTGAAATAGTAAATGGTGGGGCGGTAGAGGATTTGAACCTCTGACTTCTTGCGTGGCTAACAATTTATCTCACAAAAACAGCCTTATGGGATTCACAACTTCAGAAGTCGAAGGAGATTCCAGATTATCAGGATTTTGGTTTCGCCGGCGTTTCTTCCCCCACCCGCGCCACGCTGGTTACCCCCTGCACTGTCTCTATCCTGCTCATGATGCGTGAGAGCTGCGGCAGCCCAGTGGTTTCTACGTCGAAGAAGAGTGAAGTGGTGTGGTCTTTGTGGTCGTTGACGTTCATGTTGGAGATGTTGACCTTTTCTTCCGCCAGCAGGGTTGAGATATCCCGCACCAGCCCCACCCTGTCCCAAGCCTCCACCTGCATCTTTACCGGGTAATGCACATCGGCACGGCCCCACTCCACGCGTACCAGCCGCTCTTTTTCGTCCTCGTGCACCACGTTATAGCAGTCCCGGCGGTGGATAGTGATGCCGCGGTTGCGCGTGATGTAGCCAGTGATGAGGTCTCCCGGCACCGGGTTACAGCAGCGGGCTAAATTGGTAAGCAGGTCGCCTGTACCCAGTACCTGAATACCGGACGTCGACGGCCTGACTGTGGCTTCAACCACAGGTTTGGGTTGCTCCTGGGCCGCCAGTTTGAGGGCTATGGTCTGGGTGCCGACATCCCCGCAACCGATGGCGGCGAAGAAGTCATCTATGTTTTCATATTTAAAGAGTTTAGCTATTGTCTCGCGGTCGCCCACGTCCAGCCCCAGGTGCTTGATCTCCTTGTCAAGCATCTCGCGGCCAAGCTCGATGTTCTCCTCGCGCTCCTGCTTCCTGAACCATTGACGTATCTTCTCGCGGGCATGCGAGCTTTTAGCGAAACCCAGGTTGGGGCTCATCCAGTCCCGGTTGGGGCCTTTAGCCTTTTTGGAAACGATTATGTCCACCACATTGCCATTGGAAAGCTGGAAATCCAGTGGCACCATGCGCCCGTTGACCTTGGCCCCAGCACAACGGTTGCCCAGGTCGGTATGGATGCGGTAGGCGAAATCAATTGGCGTTGACCCTTTGGGCAAGTCTTTAATCTCGCCCTTGGGTGTGAAAACGAACACCTGATCGTTGAAAATATCGGTCTTGACCGATTCGAGGAACTCCTCGGCCCCTGCCATCTCACGGTGCCAGTCAATCAGTTGCCTCAGCCAGCCAATGCGCTCCTCGACCTCGATGTCTTTTTTGTCGCCTTCCTTGTAGCGCCAGTGGGCCGCCACGCCGAACTCGGCCACACGGTGCATCTCGCGCGTGCGTATCTGAATTTCGAGGGGGGTGGTGCCTTTGAAGAGTACGGCGGTGTGCAGAGACTGATATCCGTTGGGCTTGGCGTTGGCGATGTAATCATCGAAAGCGCCCGGGATAGGGTGCCACAGGTTATGCACCGTGCCCATGGCAGCATAGCATTCGGGGATGGTATCCACCAGCACACGCACCGCCAACAGGTCGTAGATTTCATCGAACTGTCGCCCCTGGGCAGCATAGCGCTCTATCTTTTGCGAGATGCTGTAGAGGTGCTTGGGACGCCCGGATATATCGGCCTTGAGGCCCAGCCGCTCGAACTCGTTGCGCAGTATCTGCATCACGCCGCTGACGATCTCCTCGCGTTCGGTGCGGCGGTTGGCCACCAGTTTGGCTATCTGGCTGTACTTCCGCGGCTCGATGTAGTGGAAGGCCAGGTCTTCGAGCTGCCACTTGATCTCCCAGATGCCCAGGCGGTGCGCCAGCGGAGCGTATATCTCCAGCGTCTCGCGGGCAATGGCCTTCTGGCGTTCCGATGGAAGCGCGTCCAGCGTGCGCATGTTGTGCAGACGGTCGGCCAGCTTGATAAAGACCACCCTGAGGTCTTCCGCCATGGCCACCAGCATCTTGCGCAGGTTTTCGGCCTGCTGCTCGCGCACCGAGGGGCGCTGCGGCAGCTCGCCCGGCAGGGGAAGGGCCAGCTTGCTCAGTTTGCTCACGCCGTCCACCAAGCGTGCCACATCCGGCCCGAATTTCTCCTCTATTTGCTTGAGTGTGATACCACAGTCTTCGGTGACATCATGCAGCAGGGCAGCCGCCAGAGTGGTGGCGTCCAACTGCTGTTCGGCCAGCGTAAGGGCCACCTGGAAAGGGTGTTCCAGGTATGGATCGCCCGACTTGCGTAGCTGCCCTTGGTGGGCGCTGGCGGCATAGTCGAAGGCAGCTGACACCAGCATCAATTTCTCGGGAGGAAGGTATTTGCCTGCTCTTTCCAGCAGCGCTTCAGCCGTCATTTGGAAGCCTCGATTCGCTAGAGGACGTATTTATTAAGTATAAATCAAGATTGAGGGGTTGGCAAAGACACGGAAGTGGAGAACCAAAGACTCAGGCACTTTCTTGCGTTCAAACGGAGAAGGGGATGAGGCGGGGAGCCGCTATGCGGCAATCCTCGCCGTACTGCCGGAAGGTTCCGCCGACGTCCTATACTCCTGCATCACCACTGCCAGTAGTATGACGTCGACGTAGAAGAAATAAGGCCAGAGGCTGCGCCAGGCGAAGAACAGCGGCAGAATCGGCAGTACCACTCCCAGACATGGGTATCTGCGTACATTGCGCCAGTACCAGATAATGGCCACAATAAATGCCGCCGCCTCCATTACGGTGAACAGGAGCGGAGACTCTATGTTGACCCAGCCCTGCAGGACCAGCGTAATGATGCCCCATCCCGAGGGGAACAGGGCATCTTTCATCATGGATAACACCGAACCCATCCAGAGCGACGGGCCCGCTATTATAAACGGCAGGTTGAAGGCTGCGAATACGGCGCCGACCACACCTAGTCCCAGCGCCGCCTGTTTCCAGGACAGGCTCTTGAATAGCAGGATGAGATAAAAAGGCAGGAAGAACCAGGCAAGCTGCTTGGTGGCCACTGCTACCCCCATGCAAACAGCCGACGCCCACATATTTTTGCGCCACAGCATCCAGGCTAGCAAAAGGAAGGGGAAATACAGGCTGCCTGTCATTCCGCTGGCAACGCCGTTCCAGATGACCAGGCTGCCCAGGCAGGCACCTGTCAGCCATAGCCGCATCTTTGCCGGGGTGAGCCAGATGGCCACCGCGAACCCGGCCACCACCAGCAACAAAAACACTAGACGTAGATTATCAACTCCTATTAGAGAAAAAAAAGCCGGTATCATGAAGTATCCTGCCGGATAGCCCATTCTGGATTCGAGTTCTACCGGAATAGTGTCCGGTGTCTGAACCGCCAGCTCCCAGAATAAGTTTATCTTGGCGGCCTTTGGATAGGGAAAATCTTTGGAGAAGACGCCGGCCCGCAGCGGTGTAGTCTTGTCGTACACGCCTCCGTCGGCAATCATCGCGCTTACTACGTTGGCTTCGGAATAGGGATTTTCGCCGCGAAGCAGGTTAGTTTTAGCCTGGTTCAACAGGGCATCGGTATCGCCAGAAGAAAGGTCATGCGAGATATAGGCCAGGAACTTGGGGGTGCTCGCGCCCAGGATTCCCCCGGTCGAGGTCCCCAGCCCGGTGGCTACAAGCGCCAGCAGTTCCACCACACCGCAAAAAACCAGTAAAACCATCAGCGAGGCGGCCGCCGGCTTGAACCACCTCTTGGTGCCATCCATCCAGCGGTCGGCCTGCGGCAGGGCTATGAGCACCAGCAGTCCAATCCACAGCAGACCCAGCGCTACGCCGAGTATAGCTAGGGCACTGATGTTGTAAGTCGCCGCCAGTGCCCCGGCTAGCATAGACAGCAGCATAACCAGAATAGCCGGGAATATGAGCATTACGCGCGACGGAGGAGTGTGACTGCACTTTATATTCATTTCAAGAACACAAATTAAAGCACCTTGGGGCGGATAATTACAAGTTTACGCTGCAATGTTAACCGGCCCGGCTGCAAGTCCGGGCTAACAACAAGCGGGAGAAAATGAAACGTTGGGAGAGGTCGGAAGTTGAACATCGGCATAGCATCCATGGTGCTGCAGAACCTCATCGTCCAGCCGGCCAGCCTTTCTCTCAAAATATTGCTTCTGGGCAAGCACCGCGTGCCAAACAGCCAGACGGTAGCTGCTTCGCTCCTGCTGGCTTACTTCAAGAACCTGCTGTACTTGTCGCTCATACCCATTAGCTTGATATACATCGCGGTGAGCCCCCCGCTGCCCATGTTCGGCGTGGCTATCATCCTCATCATCATACTCATACTGATAGTGCTGCATGTGGTGGCTACCAGCATCGCCTTTTACTCCCGCTGCATGCCTACGTGCTGCGGGGCATCGGGCAGGTCTGGCATTTGGTGAGCCGGCGAAACATCCAGGAATCTCTAGCCAGCCTGGCCCTATACCGGAGCCTGCTGCACGAGAAGGTGAAGGAACAGGATACCAAACAGACATAAGTCCTCAAGTCAGCATGCAGCCCGTGACAAAATCAAGCCAATACCATATAATCCAGCAAAATGTCCGACGCAACGACCGGCAAATCCGCGCGTTCCTATTCCCGCTTCACCGTCATCGCAGTCCTGCTGCTGCTGACCGTCGCGGCCACTATTCTCATTCTCGACCGCAGGCAGCTGGCCGCACTGAAGCAGACCTCTGACGGGAGTTACTTCATATGGGCGCTGGTCTGCACCGCCGCCTCCTACATCGCCGGGGCGACGAGCTTCGTGCTGCTGATGCGCGTGTTCAGGGTAAGGCTGAAAGCCAGGCACTTGCACAACATGGGACTTGTTTCGCTGTGCATGTGCAATCTGGTCGGCACGCCGACGGATGTATCGCTCAGGCTGCTGTTCCTCGGGCGCCACGGGGTCAAAAACTCTGATACCATCTCGGCCTCGTTCCTGATGCAATACTTCAAGAACCTGTGCTACTACTCCCTGGTGCCTGCGAGTCTGCTGTGGATAGCCCTCGTCCACCCTTTGCCGGACTTCGGCTTAGCCACGCTCATCTTGATCGTCTGCCTGCTCGCCGTGCTGCTGCTGGTGGCCACCAGCATCGCCTTTAACGCCAGGGTGCGCCACTTGGTGCTGAGAGCCATCGGGAAGTTATGGCGGCTGGTGACCCGCCGCGACATCGGCGTGCACCTCGAGCGCTTCAACGATACCCTGAGCCTCGGTACCGCCAGCCTGCTTCGTAACAAGAGGCAGCTGTTGCCGCTGGCAGCCACCACGGGCACAGAGGTGGCAGGCATCATCCTGGCGATGTGGTTCTGCTTCAAGACGCTGGGTGTCCAGGTCGAGCCTTGGGTGCTGCTGACCGGCTTCAACCTAGGGGTGACGCTGGGGCTGTTCGGATTCATCCCGGGGCGCATGGGCGTCCAGGAGGCCTCGGTAGCAGGCATACTGGTGCTGTTCGGCCTCCCCTTCTCACAGGGAGTCATCGCGGCGCTGGTATTCAGGGTGGTGTACTACTTCATCCCATTCGTAGCCACCCTGCCGATGTACTGGTTGCTCTTGAGGGAGAAGGTGGATAAAGAAGGGACCGCAGAGCAATTGCCAGCCTAGAGCAGGAATGTCCTGTTGAAATTGTTGAAAGCGCTATTCCCTCACCGGCTTGAAAACAAAATTGTTTATGTACTTCTTGGGCAGTGGGCTAAAGCGGCTGGCTTTTTCTCGCAGATAAGCCTGCTGGTTTTGTTCATGGTCGAACTCTTCCAGCCCACGCAAGCTGCCGCCGCTGAGGAAAAAGGCGGCATACCCCATATCGACCACCCCATCTATTACCCGCCGGAATGGAATATCCAGGTGGCGCTGCTCAATCTCAATCACCATAACGGGCTTCTCACGGGCGATGGTGCGGCGCGCCCCGGCCAGCACGTCCGACTCATGCCCCTCCACGTCTATCTTGATGAAAGACACGCCCCGGTAGTCGAAATCATCCATCGTGCCGGCCTGGACATTTATCTTTTCGCAGGCGTCGTCTATGGGACAAAAGGTTGCCATGCCCCGTATAAGCAGCCCCATGTGAGACGGGATGCTGAGTTCACGTTCACCCGAGCAGGAAGACAGCGCCATTGGGTGTATATTCACACCACGCAGATTAGCGTGTTTCAGGTAAGCGCAGCAGCGCGGCTGTGGCTCGAAGGCCTCCACGCGGTCGAAATAGCGCGAGAGCGCAAACGTCCACAGTCCCAGGTTGGCGCCGACATCAATGGCCACGCCACCCGGGGGCACCAGGTATTCCAAGAAGAGCACCTCTTTTTCAAGGGTCCGCAGCATCCTGCAGGAATGATATAAAAGGGGCAGGGGGATGTCAGGCGGCGAAAACGCTTTCATAACGGCTTATCAATCCTCCATCCATTCTTTGGTGGACGGCAGCTCACCCGCCGTGCGCATAGTTATACCATATTTTCGAGCGTCTGCTGTAAAGCCTTGGCATCACCCTTAAGCACATCGCACAGGATAAAGTTGGACCTCGACGGATACGACCTGATTCAAGAGCGCCACGGCGTCCGAGGAGGACAGGTCATGCGAGATATAGGCTAGGTACTTGGGTGTGCTGGCGCCCAGGATACCTCCTGTCTTGGTGCCCAGCCCAGTGGCCGTCAGCTCCAGCAGATCCACCGCGCCGGCAAAAACCAGGATGACCATGAGGGTGGTGGCCATTGGCTTGAACCACCTCTGCATCCCGGCCAGCCATCTGTCGGTCTGGGGCAGGGCCACCAGGACCAACAATCCTATACAAACAAGCCCCAGTACCACGCCTACTACGGCCAGTGCGCCATTGTTGTAACTCAAAGCCAGAGCCCCAGCCAGCATGGACAGCAACATGACCAGAATCGCCGGGAAGATGAGCAGTATTCTGGGGGGAGGCTGAGGATGAAACCAGGATTTGATATTCACTTATAGTCGAAAAATTAGAGCACTAATCGCTGGTATATTCAAGTTTGTCTTAAGCAAGGCACCGGGCGGAGTAAAGCCCGAGAATACTCTCATCCTGATTGGCAGTCTCTTATGATTGGAATAACGGCAGGACGCTGAAGCACCAAGCCTCAAACCACAAGCCACCGCTGGAATCTTAATAGACGAGAATCGGGCCTCTGATGGTGTCGAACTTTATCGTGGCGGGTCATGACTTAGAGTCAAGCTTTTTCTGAATATCCTCCACTTTTCGCCTCAAAAGGTGGGAGTTAGCCATATCCTGTGCCACTTTCTCGCAAGCGTAGCTCACTGTGGAGGGGTTGCGCCCTCCCAGTGCGGCGCCGATGTCGAAGAGGGAACAACCGCTTTTCTGCCTGAGGACGTACATGGCTACATGGCGTGCCTGGGCTACCTCTTTGTCCCGCTTGCGGCCCAGCAGATCGTCGACGCTGAGCGCGAAGGTCTGGGCTACTGCGCCTATGACGGACTCCAGGTTGCCGCGCGCCTCGGGGAGTTCATTGGTGCCGGCCACATCTCTGAGGGCTCTCGCCGCCAGTTCAGGCGTTATCTGTGCCCGCAGCAGGCGTGCATAAGCAATGACGCGGTTGAGCGAGCCTTCCATCTCACGAATATTCTGTTTTAGTTCATGGGCCATCAGATCCAGCACATCGGGGGTGACCGATGTCTGCGCCTGCTCGGCCTTGGACTGCAGTATGGCGAGTCGCGTTTCAAAATCGGGCGGCTGGATGTCCACCATCAGGCCCCACTCGAAACGGCTGCGTAGCCGTTCCTGAAGCATCGGCATGGATTTGGGGGGGCGGTCGCTGGTGATGACGATCTGGCGGCCGGTGTTATGCAGGTCGTTAAAGGTATGGAAAAAGCTCTCTTCGGTGGCTTCCTTGCCGCCGATGAAGTGTATATCGTCCACCATGAGCATATCGGCGGAGCGGTACTTGGCGCGGAATTCGTCGGTGCGCCGCTCGCGTAGCGCGACTACAAAATCGTTGGTGAACTGTTCGCCGGAGACATAGACGGGTTTGAGGTTGTTATCTAGCGCCTTCTGCCCGATGGCCTGCAAAAGGTGCGTCTTGCCCAGGCCGGGCGCGGCATAGATGAAGAGGGGGTTATAGCTATGCTCGGAGGGATGCTCGGCGGCGCTGACGGCGGCGGCGTGGGCCATGCGGTTGCCAGCGCCCACCACAAAATTATCGAAGGTGTACTTGGGGTTGAAGCCGTAAATGGCCGAGACGTTGCGGCGGGCTTCGCTCGTGTATGCAGGGTTCGCGTCCTGAGCCCAGCTTATCTGGAAGCGCGTGTTCACACCACGGTGAATGAGGCCAATAAGGGTTTTTTCTATCAGGGAGCGCTGGTTTTTCTCGAGGTACTCGGCCACGAAGGCGTTGGGAACGCCCACCAAAAACTGGTCGCCGTCATAGGCGAGCCCCTGAGTCCCCTTGAACCATGTCTGGTAGTTCGGTTTGTTTACCTGCAACTGGAGTTCGCCGAGCGCGGCTTCCCAGATTTCACTGGCCGAATTCATAAGATTTGGATGCTCCTACTCGGGGGCGATACAATGCCCAAAACGTCGTACTTTCCGGGAATGTTCTAAGCTTGCTGCCCCGTCCAGGGTATCCGGCCTGGTCCAAAGGGAAAGCGAAAAACCTCGATAATGGTATCAGCAGTTCTTTTGATGTGGCAAGGGTTTTGGCAATGGTCTGGGGGCAGTTTGCAGCCCTTGTCTTCCCATCAAGGTCTCTCGGGCTACTCCATTTGACCCTTTTCTGCCCTCTAGCAGACTAATAGACGCAAATCAGTAATTGGTAACAGGTAATTTTACATGCCATCGGGTTATGTTTACTGAACGCTTACAACGCCTTGTGAGGTCTCTATTTTCGTGTTAGAATGGCCGCTAGGAGGGAAGCTATGCGCCTGGTCTTTATGGGAACCCCGGAATTCGCCGTCGTCCTTCTTAGAAGCCTGGCACTAAATAATTATCAGGTGGCGGCGGTGTACACCAAAAGGGACAAACTGGCTGGTCGCGGGCATGAGCTATCCTTCTCGCCTGTTAAGCAAGCGGCGATATCTCTCGACTTACCAGTCGTGCAGCCCGGAAGCCTCAGAAAACCCGAAGCCCAAGCTGAGTTCGCTTCCTTCGCGCCGGATGTTATCGTGGTGGCCGCCTTCGGCCAGATACTGCCAGCGGAGGTGCTCGCTCTGCCGCGTTTCGGCTGCATCAATATTCACCCTTCCCTGCTGCCGCGCCACAGGGGCGCGGCCCCCGTCGTCTCCACAATCCTGGCGGGGGACGCGTGGGGTGGTGTGAGCATCATGCGGATGGACGAAGGGCTGGATACCGGTCCGGTTCTCACCCGCGCGCAGGTGCTGGTGCGCGACGACGACACGACCGCTACGCTCTCGGAACGTTTATCGTTGATGTCCGCTCACATGCTTGCGGACATTCTGCCCGGTTGGACGCGAGGTGAAATCAAACCTCAACCTCAAGACGACACTCTAGCTACCTATTTCAAACCCATCGCCAAGGAAGCGGGCCAGATCGACTGGTATTTGCCCGCCGTGGAGCTCTGGCGGCAGGTGCGTGCCTACCAGCCCTGGCCGGGGAGTTTTACGCGCTACAACGGCAGGGTACTAAAGATTCTCGAAGCGTGGCCAATGGAGTGTGATGCTCAAAATGCTGTCGGTACGGTCTTGGTGCTGGGAAAAGGGTGCGGGGTGGTCACCGGCAAAGGCATCCTCGAGCTGCGCTGTATTCAGATAGAGGGCAAGCAGGCCATGTCGGCCGCCAATTTCATAAGGGGGCAACGCAGCTTTATCGGAACCATACTGCCAAGCTAGCTGCCTCAAGAATCGTCGCACCTACCAGCCCGGAGATGCTATACTGAACCCCAATGGATTTCTGGGCTCTTATCCTCATCGCCGCCAGCTTGGCCATGGACTGCTTCGCTATCGCCCTGGGTATAAGCTGCTCAGGTAAGCTTGTTTCGCGGGCGAAGGTCCTCAGAGTAGCCAGCGCTTTCGGTATTGCGCAGGCGGTCATGTCGGTTATCGGCTGGCTAGCCGGGCGCAGTCTGTTTAACATAATATCCGCATACGACCACTGGGTGGTCTTTGGCCTTCTGCTACTCGTGGGGGTTCACATGATATGGGAGTCCTTCCACGAGGAAGAGGAGGGTGAAAAGCTCGATCTCACACGGGGCTGGGCGCTTGTTTCGCTGGCGGTAATAACTAGTATAGACTCGCTGGCCACCGGTCTGGCGCTAGCCTTCCAGCAGGTCAACGTCGGTGTGGCCGCAATTACTATCGGAGCCGTGACTTTCATCGTCGTGCTCGCAGGGTTTGTAGTCGGGGGCAGGGTAGGCATGCTGCTGGGGCGCTGGGCGGGAATGCTGGGAGGGCTTATCCTTATCGGTGTCGGAACAAGGGTATTGATAGAGCACCTGGTGGGCTGAACCATAACGGTTCATGTAAAATCCGAGATTGCCACGTCGTCCGTCTTAGGCGGACTCCCCGCAATGACACCTTGAAAGTAGGGCGGGTTTAAAACCCACCCCTACTATTATTGGATGTGCCCGGAAGACGAAAGCTTTTCCGCCAGCCTGTCCAGCGGCACCGGCTCCTGCTGGGCGGTGCGCATGTCGCGCAGGGTAACAAACCCTTGCGCCAGTTCTTCCTCGCCGATGATGGCCGCGAAATGGCACCCCGCGCTGTCTGCCTGCCGAAGCTGGGCCTTCATACTGCGCGGGGTATACGCCGTAACGGCGCTGATATCTAACTCCCGCAGGTCTCCCACGAGTTTCACCGCCGCGTCCCTGGCTTCATCGCCCATCCAGACCACGAAGACCAAGGGTATGGCAAGCCCGGGGACAGCCACATTTTGTTTCTTGAGGTTGAGGATGATGCGTTCGATACCCGTGGCGAAACCCACACCTGGGGTGGGCTTGCCGCCCAGCTCCTCGATAAGGCCATCGTAGCGGCCCCCGCCGGCGATAGTGCTCTGGCCGCGCTCCTCCTCCGGCTGTATTTCAAAAACCGTTCTGGTGTAATAATCCAACCCTCGCACCATACTTGAATTTATCTCAAAAGGCAGACCAAGCGTCGCCAAGTTGCGTTTGAGCTGCTCGAAGTGCACGGCGCACTCCGGGCAAAGGTTGTCGATGCTGCGCGGAGCCCCAGGCGCAAACGGCTGGCACGTCGGTTTTTTGCAGTCCAGAAGCCTGAGCGTGTTCTTTTCCAGGCGCACCTTGCAGTCGCCACAGAGGGTACCTTGATAGGCGGCGTAATACTCCCTGAGTTTAGCGAGGTAGGCCGGGCGGCATTTGGGGCAGCCGATACTGTTTATCTGGAGGGTGAGGTTTTTGAGGCCGAGCGTGGTAAAAAAGCGCCAGGCTATATCTATCACCTCCGCGTCTAGTGAAGCATCACCATCACCGATGGCCTCGAAGCCGAACTGGTGATGCTGGCGGAAGCGTCCCGCCTGGGGACGCTCGTACCTGAATATGGGCGCCTGGTAAAAGAGTTTGACCGGTTGTGGCAGGCTCGCCATGCCGTTCTCGATATAGGCGCGGCAAACGGGGGCGGTGCCTTCGGGACGCAGTGTCATCTGGCCCCCGCCCAAGTCGGTGAAGGTATACATCTCTTTTTCGACGATATCGGTGCCGGCTCCCACCGTGCGCACGAAAAGCCCGGCTTCTTCGAAAACGGGAGTGTCTATGCGTTCGTAGCCGTAGAGACGGGCGGTAGCCTCCGCCGCCTGCTGAATGTAGCACCAGTAAGGTTGTTCCTGGGGCAGTATGTCCTGGGTCCCACGCGGTGCCTGAAACACGTTTTTCTCCTGTATGAATAAAACTAGGATAGCGCAAAGGCGAGGGGGTTGTAAAGAGTACCGAAATTTATTCTACTGGATCGAGAGTCACATGGATAAGATACAATCGTCAGCCCCACAAGCAATAGCTTTGCTGTTTGACTGGCCACATTGCTTTACCTATAATTCTATCGGTTTCGTGATGTGCTCGCTGGCAGGCCACCGCACTCTGACTCAATTTCCTCCATACCTCCATTAGCCGAGCACGGAAAGGTATTTTATGCCCGCAGTCGAAGTCATTGACGTGGTCAAGACCTACGGCGACAAGAACGTTGTGGACAAGGTCTCCTTCAACGTCGAGCAGGGCCAGATACTGGGGCTTATTGGCCCTAACGGTGCCGGTAAGACTACTACCATAAGGATGCTGATGGACATCATCAAGCCGGATGCCGGCGAGGTGCGCATACTGGGCCAGACCTTCGGCGAGGATGCGAAGGACCTCGTAGGCTACCTGCCAGAAGAGCGCGGCCTATACAAAAGGATGACAGTGATGGATACGCTGGTGTATTTCGGCACGCTCAAAGGGATGACTCCGGCAGAAGCCGCGGCCAGGGCCGAAAAATGGCTCAGGCGCGTCAATCTGAGCGCCCACCAACGCAAAAAGATGGAGGAGCTATCCCATGGAATGGCACAACTCGTCCAGCTAGTTTCCACTGTGCTGCACGACCCACGACTGCTCATCTTAGATGAACCCTTCAACGGGCTTGACCCGGTCAACATGCAGCTCGTCAAAGAGATAATCGCCAACCAGAGAGGAGAAGGAAAGGCCATTATCCTGAGCACCCACCGCATGAACGAGGTCGAGGAGCTGTGCGACTCGGTCTTTATGATAGATAAGGGTGAGGGTGTGCTGCAGGGATCGCTGGCAGACATCAAGCGGCGCTTCCGCGGCAATACGCTGGTCATAGAGTCCGATGGCACACCACCGGGCAACCTCGAAGGTGTATCCTCAGTGAAACATGCCGGCGCGAGGACCGAGGTTGTCATGGCAGAAGGCACCACTCCTCAGCGGGTGCTGGAGCAGTTGGTCAAACAAAGGGTGGCAGTGACGCGCTTCGAGGTGGTCACCCCCTCGCTCAACGACATCTTTATCCGAATCGCAGGTGAAAACTACTGAAAACATTGTTTATCATAAAGCATGAGTTCAGAGGTATGCTCAAGCGCACCTCTTACATCCTCACCACCATCCTCCTGCCGCTGGTGGCGCTGCTGGCCATCGTTATCTACAATCTGGTGCAGAGTATCTCCGGAGCGCCCACCGAGGTCAAAATACCCAAGATAGGCTACGTCGACCAGGTGGGTATCTTTAGCGCAGCCACCAACCAGCCGGGAGCTGAACTCATACCATATGAAAGTGCCGACGCCGCCAAAGCGGATCTCATCAACGATACCATCAAGGAGTATTTCATCATCCCGGTGGATTATGTTGCCAGTGGGGTCCTGGAACGCTTCTCCCTCAAAACCGAGCTCGAACCCGGCCAGGGTAGCAGCACGGCCATTGAGGACTTCCTCATCGCCAATCTTCTGAAAAACGCGGTCAGCCCGGACATCACCGCCCGCGTGCAGGCACCCTACACGCTGAATAACACCGTGCTGGACGAGTCCGGCAACGTGGCCGAGGGTCAGGGCGGCTTTGGGGCTTACATCCTGTCCTATCTGTTCAGCCTGCTGCTCTTGATGTCCATCTTCACCGCCTCCGGCTTCCTGCTACAGGGGCTCGTGGAGGAAAAGGAAAACCGCGTCATGGAGGTGCTGCTTTCCTCTGTTTCATCGCGCCAACTCATCGCCGGCAAGGTGCTGGGGCTGGGGGCAGCGGGCCTGGTGCAGATCGTCATCTGGCTGGTCTCCTACAAGCTGCTGCTGCCTTTCGCCTCGAGCTCCATCGGCGGGCTTTTCAGCTCTCTGGTGTTCCCTCCCAGCATCGTCATTCTCAGCCTGATATATTTCATCCTGGGTTACCTCCTCTACGGCATACTGATGGCCGGGGTGGGGGCCATCGCTCCCTCGGCGCAGACGGGGCAGCAGATGTCGACTATCTTCTCGCTGGTGGCGGCAATACCTTTCATGCTGATGGTCTTCATCATCGAAAACGGCGACCACGCGCTCAACATCGTCCTGTCGCTTTTCCCGCCCACCGCGCCCCTCACCGTAATGATGCGCCTGGGGCAGGGCATCCCTGTCTGGGAGATAATCGCCAGCATTGCGCTGCTGGTGCTGGCCATACTGGGGAGCCTGGCGCTGGCCGCCCGCATTTTCCGCACCTTCCTGCTGATGTACGGCAAGACGCCCAGCTTTAAGGACATTGTGCGCAGCCTGAGACAAGCCTAGACCCCGGGCGGCGGAGTGTTTATCTTATGTTGTGAACGCTCCACAATCATGTGTTATGCCGTGTTGAGTTAGCATTTGTGTCGATGGTCTACGATATTGTCAGTAGTTAATTGTTCAGGGAAAATGATTACTATATGGAAGTCAAGGCCGGGCAAAGGCTTAAGTGAGAGGCACCTCCTTCTGGGATATACGGTCTCCCAGTTTTCAGAACAGCATAAAAACAGAGAGAAGCTTGCGCCCCACAGCCACGATGGTGTTCATCTTCTTCTTGCCTGCGGCGGTGCGCCGATGGAAATAATCGCGATAGGCTGGCACTGTCTTAACTGCCATGATAGCTAACATCCACACCATGCGGCGCACATAACGGTTGCCCGCATGGCTCATGCGAGGGTGTTCCTGACGGAACCCTCCGGTCTGGAAAGTCTGGGGGCACCAGCCGAAGTGGGACAGGAACTGCTTGAGAGTGGGGAAACGATGGATGTTATCGATCTCCGCCAGGATGCTGGCCAAAGACTGGATGCCGCCCACGGGGAAGTCCATGCGGTCGTAGTGGAGTCGGTGGAACAACTCCTCAATGGCCACCTCTACCCGCTGGAGTTGCGCGTTGATGGAGATGATCCCTTGGGCGAGCACCTCCAGCTTGATAGCCAGGGACTGTTGCCGCTGCAGCAGTCCGATGGTGGTGCCGGCGGCGCTGACGATGGCCTGTGCCTGAGCCGACCCCAAGCGGCGGTGGCTGGCTTCAATAAGGCAGGCGCCCACAGCTTGGGTACCAGCTTCTACCAAAACTTGAGGTCCGGGATAGGCCGCCAACAAAGCCAGGGCTGTAGGGGAGTCCAACGAAGCCAGGTGAGCGCCAAGTTCCGGGAAGGCGATGGCGAGGGTCTCTTGCAGCCGGTTCACTTGGCAGATGCGGTCCTTCACCAGATCGGCCCGGAAGCGAGTCAACTCCCGCAGGTTCTCCCGTAGCGGATCCCCAAGGGCCAGCGGTTTGTACGAACCCACGGCAAGGAAGTCCGCCAGGGAGCGGGCGTCCACCCGGTCCGTCTTCGCCTTCTTGCCCTGGGCCTTGCGGAACTGACTGGCTTGGAAGGGTTTGAGTTCAACGACCGTGTAACCGTACTCCAGCAGGAAATGTCCAATGGTCAAGGCATACGGGCCGCTGGCTTCCACTCCCACTAAGACCTCCTCCGCCGGACCCTGGCGCTGCAAGAAGAGCAGAAAGCGCTCAAAACCCTCCCGGTTCACAGTGAAGGGGAATACCTTGGTGAAGCGGTCTTCCACTGTGTCATGCACACAGGCGTGGTGCTTGTTCTTCCCCACATCGATGCCTACGTGGTAGCGTATCATGCTATCCTCCTTTCTCCGGTGCATTTACGTTAGCTTCTCGGAAGCCAGCCCCACCTGCCGCCATACACGCAAGGATCAGGAGCCCCGACAAAGAGGCTCCCCTATTACTTATCAGGGGTCAGGCGGGAGCCCCATTCATTTTCAAGGGGTACAGCGTCCCCAGTCAGTCGAATAGAGGTCTCCCGGCACTTCTCCGCAAATTGCACTCAACTTCATTATACGTGTCAGTCCATGAAAGGATTGACATTGTCTACGAAGGAACAAAACAGGTTACAGGTCACGAATATGGTATTGGAGGGGAGGTGGTGCGTTGCTGAGGCGGCACAGCTCATGGGGCTTAGCGAACGCCATGCCTGGAGGCTTTTAGCGGCCTATCGAAAAGACGGAGCTGCCGCGTTTTCCCATGGTAACCGGGGCCAATCACCAGCCAATGCCACCCTTCCTGCTACTCGGGCAAAAGTCGTCACCCTGGCTATAGAGCGATATCAGGGAATCAACTACAGCCATTTCACCGAGCTTCTGGAAGAGCGAGAAGGAATAATGCTATCACGCTCGACGGTGCGGCGGTTGCTGACAGCAAGTGGAATTGCCTCCCCGCGGCATCGTCGGGCTCCATGCCATCGCTACCGGCGCCAGCGTATGCCCCAGGAAGGAATGTTGCTGCAGATAGACGGCAGCCATCACCTTTGGCTGGAAGAGCGCGGCCCGTGGTTTACACTCTTACTGGAAGTGGATGATGCCACTGGCAAAGTTCCCTATGCACTGTTTCAAGAAAATGAGGATACTGAGGGCTACCTTCGTTTGATGGCAGGCATAATACAAGCGCACGGCATCCCCTTGGGCATATACAGTGACCGCCATATCGTATTCCGTGACCCACGGATCGCAGATAAGACTGCCGAGGGATTCCTAGCCGATAGCGGTAAGCCAACTCAGTTTGGCCGCGCCATGCGGGAACTGGGAATCACTCAGGTATTCGCTAGAAGTCCTAAGGCGAAAGGTCGCGTGGAGCGAGCCAACGGCACCTTCCAGGACCGGTTGGTGGCAGAGCTGCGATTGGCTAGCGCCAACACTATCGAGGAGGCCAATACGATGCTGTCAGCATTCTTGATCCGCTACAATGAGCGTTTCGGTGTCCCTGCAGCCCAGCCGGAGCGAGCCTACCGCCCGGTAGCTCCAGGCATGGACATAGCTGGCATTCTCTGCATCAAAGCACGCAGGAGAGTGGCCAAGGACAATACTGTACAGTACCACGGACGCACGCTGCAACTCTTCCCGGATGCAGACCGCCACAGCTATGCGAGGGCTCATATCGAGGTACAGGAGCGTTTGAACGGCCAGCTACTGGTACACTACCACGGCAAGGTCCTGACTCCTGGGGAAGCGCCACCTCTGGCTGCTACACTTCGAGCTCTTGCTGCTAAATGCAGTGAAAGTGGCTACATAGACTCGTCAGATATGGCCGATGAAGAACCAAAGGTCAACAAAAAACACGAAGCCATGGGTTGGAATGGTGACTGGTACCGCGATGAGTCGAGAAAGAGCATGCATCGTGGGTTGGTGCTAGCGGGAATGGAGCGGGCAAGGCAGGAGGGCAAGAGAATCGGCCGTCCTAAAGTGACTGAACGGCCTGAATTTGCGCAACATTTTACTGCTACGGTCGAGCGCATTGGTCCAGGAGGACTATCACGACGGCAGGCCGCCAAGGATCTGGGTATTGGCTATGCGACACTTAAACGGCTCATAGACAGTCATTGGCAGCCGGCAGAAGAGAGCATCAACAAGTCACTACTACTTGCGGTCGCGTGATGAGTGGAGGTTACTGACAAATTCGCTGAACAGTAAACCCTGACATTTTCACTGGACAACGACAGCATTTGTATGACGGATTTTGCATAAACCCATCCTTTTTTCGATAACCAGCCCCTTTTGTCGATAACTCGGCCTGGGTCAATGACTGAAAAATCGACTTTATGATACTTTTTGACAACTCTACTGCTACTGTACAGTCACCAAAAGTATCATTATGCTATTATTAAGATTAATACTGTACTAACACATATACTGATTTTGAATATAGAATTAGATATTGTATATAGCGTATTAAGGTTTGATAAGTATGCTGGACAAAGTAGAGATAAGGGTCAAAGCTGGAGATGGCGGAAATGGTGCGGTCACTTTCAGGCGCGAGAAGTTCGTGCCTTACGGCGGTCCGGATGGTGGAGATGGCGGCAAGGGAGGGGACGTCATTGTTAAAGCCGATCCCTGCATAGCCACCATGTCCTTTTTTCATAACCGCAGGTTATACAAAGCCGAGAATGCTGATTCCGGCAGGCGCAAGAAACAGCACGGTAAGAACGGGGCCGATCTGGTGCTAACGGTGCCCCTCGGCACGGTGGTGCAGACTATGGATGAACTGGGGGGGTCTGTCATGCTAGCCGACTTGGCTGAGCCGGGCCAGCAGGTAGTGGCGGTGAATGGTGGGAAGGGGGGACTGGGCAACTCGCATTTCGCCTCATCAACCAATCAGACACCGCGCCTGGCTGAAAAAGGCGTGCCGGGCGAGGAAAAAGATATCATCCTGGAGCTCAAGCTCATCGCCGACGTGGGCATCATCGGCTATCCTAACGTGGGTAAGTCCTCGCTCCTGGGAGCCGCCACTGCGGCCAACCCGAAAATCGCCGACTACGCCTTCACCACGCTCGAGCCCGTGCTGGGTATGGTGGAGACCGCCGATAAGCGCTTCGTCCTCTGCGAAATACCTGGGCTTATCGAGGGGGCACACCTGGGCAAGGGGCTGGGGCATGACTTTCTGCGCCATGCTGTGCGCACGCGCGTTCTCATACACCTGCTCGACGGGGCGTCGCCTTCGCCAGTGGACGATATGATAGCCGTCAACAACGAGCTCTCGCTTTTCGATTCTTCACTGTCGAGGAAAGCGCAGATAGTGGTCATCAACAAGGTAGACCGGCCCGAAGTAAAAGAGTGCAAGGCTGAGCTCAAAAAGACCTTCAAGAGTATCGGCATAACACCCCATTTTGTTTCCGCCGCCAGCGGCGAAGGTGTGGCCAGCTTGATGGACGATGTCCTTTCCCTGTTAGAGAAATCCAAGGCCCCCGAAAAGCCCAAAGAGGCCGAGGTTGTGGTTTTGCGTCCCCATGGCAGGGAAATCGGCCTCAGCGTCGAGGAAGAAGACGGGGTGTTCGTGGTGCGCTCGCCCGAGTTGGAAAGGCTGGTAGCCGGCAGCGATGTGCGCGATCCCGAGGTAAAGCGCCAATTGGGCAACCGTCTCAACAGGCCACACATACGCCATATTATGGAGCGAGCGGGTCTGAAACCGGGCGATAAGATCCGCATAGGCGATTTCGAATGGACGTGGTAGAACCGTGAACATAGCCGTGCTGGGCGGCACTTTCGACCCCATCCACAGCGGGCACCTCATGGTGGCTGACGTGGTATGTGAACGGCTGGCTCCGGCAGAGGTCATTTTCGTCCCCGCAGGCCAGCCATGGCTCAAGACCGACCGCTGTATCTCTCCTGTTGCTGACCGCATCGAAATGGTACGCCGCGCCCTCCATGGCAACCGTAGCTACAGGCTCTCCACCGCCGAAACAGAGCGCTCCGGCCCCACCTATACCGTTGACACCATCCGCGAGATGAAGAGCCAGGTTTCGACCCAGGACGAGCTGTACTTCATACTTGGCTGGGACAACCTGCTGGACTTGCCGCGCTGGCACAACCCGGCGGAGCTCATCGTGTTGTGCAAGCTGGTGGCAGTTCCCAGAATAGGGTTCCGTGTTCCGGAAGAGGCCACGCTCGAAGCGCTTCTTCCCGGTCTCTCCAAAAGGGTTGTCCTCCTGGATAAACCCGAGATAGACATCTCGGCTTCGGTTATCAGGGAGCGGGTTAGTCGCGGTCTGCCTATCACTCATCTGGTGCCCCCGGTAGTCGAGGCTTATATAAGAGAACATCGCCTCTACAAAACTCCTCTCTCCTTGAGGGAGAGTAAATAGGTGAGTGGGTACATTCTTTGAATAAGCGGCGCACTCTCAAAACATCAGACTATCCGGCGGCGGAGCTTGACCTTCACGCGCGCACTGTGGAAGAAGCCATTCCCCTCGTCGAAGACTTCTTAAATGACGCTTACCTCAGAGGCTGGCAGAGGGTGAGAATCATCCATGGCAAGGGCACCGGCACACTGCGGCTGGAAGTTGACCGCTACCTCTCGCGCAACTCACTGGTAGCCCGCCACAGCCCGGCGGGCCGTTTTCACGGTGGCAGTGGCGCCACCGAGGTAGAGTTAAGCCGGAGATAGCATACTCCTGGTGCTTTCTCAAATGAGGCAAAACAGTGATAAAGTGAATTCCTACCTGAGGTAGCTCTGAAGCGGGAAGTACTTAGTGCGGAAATAAGAATTCGCCAAATACCAATAAGGCGAAAAATAAACCTATTGCCGTTGCCAGAATAACGAGAACAGACCGCTCCCTGTATTTTACAATGCCGATAATCCCGGTCACCAGGGCTGAGAAAACGAAAACCCCAGCTAGCAGTATAGGTAATGTGGGCCAATCCCAAGTCCATGTATCCCCACCGCGAAACCCTGACGCAATCTCGGCTAGAAACACCGCGAAACACAAAAAAGCAGCGATAACCAGACCGAACGACCATTTGCCCAAGGTTGTTGTAGGCAGTAAAAGGCTTTTCATGCCAACCTCCTTTTCAACAAGACAGATAAATCATAGGTTTTGTTTTATATGTACTGGGAAGTTATTAGCTCGTTTCTTTTACTAGGTCAATTACATACTATTTAGGATTTGATGCACCCGACTTGGCTTCAGGGCAATTATGAGGACTCCGGCAATAATAAACGCTCCAATTCCAAGGAATATCATTGAGATGCAAAAGATCCACACTATTAACATTATCAACCATGGCTTCTTTTTAACCACCGCGCTCCCTAAGTTCTTGTTCCTCGCCGTACCCCTTGAACTAGATTCCTCAAATATCCGATGAACATCCGCCGGAATCCCCAATGTCCACCGTAAAATTATTATAGCGGCTTCTACGATAGAATTGATGGAAGCATCCTTGCCATTTATTTGTTCCCATAGATCAGCCTCGACTTCCTGCCTGATTCTTTGGCGCACGGCGGCATCAAGTCCCGCCGTGTACAATCTAACCCAAAGTCGTACAATTGAAGCCGCTAAACCAGTCATGCTAATCCTCGCTCCGGGAGGTGGATAACCCGCATGGTATTTACTGGTTGAACAGCCATGCTCAGACTGTTAGCCAGAGCCTTTGAACCCGCATCGGTGATCTGATACAACCGGCGCCTGGGGCGACTTTCCACGGCGAGTGACGAGATGTCCTCCCACCGACTTGTTAAAAAGCCAGCTTTCTCTAATCTACTGAGGGCTCTGTAAAGTGTCCCGTAAGCCGTTAAGAGCCTGTTATTCTGCATTCCTTTAATCAAGCTGGCAATCAAAAAACCGTGGCATTCTGGCTCTCTGCTAAGAGAACGCAATGCGCACACATCAAGAATAGCTAACTCTATCGGTAACAAGGTTCCCTGTTTTCTTCTCATGCAATAGTATTAGCATATATATGCTTATTAATCAAGCATGACATGAACTATGGTATATTATCAACTTGACCCCAGTTGTATATTTCTAAAAAAGAAAAAGGGAGGGCTAAAAACCCTCCCTCATCATTTCGCTGACCTGATAACTAAATATCCAGGTTCTTGACGCTGGTAGCGTGCGCCTGTATGAAGTTCTTGCGCGGCAGCACCTCGTCGCCCATAAGCATGCTGAAGACGCCGTCCGCTTTCGCCACATCCTCGATATTAACTTTAAGCAGCGTGCGCGTGGTGGGGTTCATGGTGGTCTCCCAGAGCTGTTCGGCGCTCATTTCGCCCAGACCCTTGTAGCGCTGTACCTCGGTCTTCTTGCCGCCGCCCTTCATGGTGGCCAGCATGTGGTCTTTTTCCTGGTCGGAATATAACCAGTGCTCCTCTTTGCCGGCGTGGATGCGGTAGAGAGGTGGCTGGGCGATGTAAAGGTGCCCCTGGTTGATGAGTTCCACCATGTGGCGGAAGAAAAAGGTCAGCAGCAGCGTGCGGATATGTGCGCCGTCCACGTCGGCATCGGTCATCAGCACGATGCGGTGGTAGCGCAGCCGGGCCAGGTCGAATTCTGTGTCTATACTGGTACCCAGCGCGGTGATGAGGGCACGGATTTCCTCGTGAGCCAGCATTCTGTCGGGCGATGCCTTTTCTACGTTGAGGATCTTGCCGCGCAGCGGCAGGATAGCCTGGAAGCGTCGGTTGCGCCCTTGCTTGGCCGAGCCACCGGCGGAGTCCCCCTCCACCAGGTACAGCTCGCACAGCGTGGGGTCTTTCTCCGAGCAATCGGCCAGCTTGCCGGGCAGGGTGCCGGTATCCAGCGCGCCTTTGCGGATGACCAGGTCGCGCGCCTTGCGCGCCGCCTCGCGCGCCTTGGAGGCGGTGATGCACTTATCGAGTATTTTTTTGCCGTCGTCGGGGTGCTCTTCCAGGTAGAGCGCCAGCTCGTCGCCTACTATGCTCTCCACCATGTTCTTGACTTCGATGTTGCCCAGTTTGCCTTTGGTCTGGCCTTCGAATTGCGGGTCGGGCAGCTTGACGCTGATGACGGCCGTCAGGCCTTCGCGCACGTCATCGCCCACCAGGTTGGGGTCGTCGTCCTTGAGATACTTGTTCTTGTGCGCATAGTCATTTAAGACGCGCGTCAGGGCCGAGCGGAAGCCGGTGAGATGAGTGCCGCCGTCTATAGTGTTGACGCAGTTGGCGAAGCTGAGGGTATTATCGGTATAGCCGTCGTTGTACTGTATAGCCGCCTCGACAATGGTGTGGTCGGCCTGCTTGGTCATGTAGATGGGGTGTGGGTGCACCACGGCCTTGTTGCGGTTGAGTCGCCTCACGAAGCCGGTGATGCCGCCCTCGAAATAATAGGTTTGCTCCTTGCCGTGGCGTTTGTCGTCGAAGGATATCTCCAGGGCGCGGTTGAGGTAGGCCATCTCGCGGATGCGGTCGGCCAGCGTGTCGAAATCGTATTCCATTTCGGTGAAGACGGTCTTATCGGCCAGGAAACTGGTGATGGTGCCGGTGCCGGTGCCAACGGCCTTGCCGGACTCGGCGACGGGCCCCGTGGGTATGCCGCGTTTGTATTCCTGGCGGTACTTCTTGCCGTTGCGTTTGACGATGACCTCCATCCACTCGGAGAGAGCGTTCACCACCGAGGCCCCCACACCGTGCAAACCTCCGGAGACCTGATAAGCCTTGCCGCCGAATTTGCCTCCGGCGTGCAGGACGGTCATCACTGTCTGGAGAGCTGATACCCCGGTTGTGGGATGAATCTCTACCGGGATGCCGCGCCCATTGTCTTCCACAGTGACAATGTTATCTTCGGAAATGCAGATGGCGATGCGGTCGCAGGTGCCGGACATGGCCTCGTCGACGGAGTTATAGGTGATTTCATACACCAGGTGGTGCAGGCCGCGCTGGTCGGTCGAGCCGATGTACATGCCGGGGCGCTTGCGCACAGCCTCCAGACCCTCCAGCACCTGGATATCGGCCGCGGAATATTCGGCTGCCTTTTTTGCGTTGTTGGATTCTTCTTTAGTCATAATCGGTCTTCACCCTATCTAAAGGAAGTTCTTCAAGATGCCAGAATACCTGCGTGCTATAAAAACGCCCCGCCGCAGGCCGGCTGGGGTTCGGTTTTTGGGCTTACACATTTATATTATTATAGCACATTTCAGGCACGGCTGACAACGCTAAATAGTGCTACTGCTGGTTGGTGTAAATCAAAACTTCGCAGGATTTTCTGAGGAAAGACTACCCTTAAGAAATCTATCCTCGTTTATTTGACAGCACCGATGGCATCCCCGTCCTTTGATATTATTTTCGTGAACGGAGTTCGGCCCGGCGCTTCATCCGTCAACAAGAAATAGCTTATAATGAGGCTTACGGGGCGAACAGCCTGGTAAAACACCGGGCTGTCCCGGTTAAATAATATAGATGGATAAATATCAGGCAGCCCTCGATTTTCTTTACAGCTTCGTCGATTACGAAACCTCCCATCAGCCGCGCTCGCCGGTGAACTACGACCTGCGCCGCATGGACGAGTTGCTGGAGCGACTGGGAAACCCCCACCTGGCGGCGTACACCGTCCATATTGCAGGCACCAAGGGCAAGGGCAGCACGGCGGCCATGGTCGCCTCCGCCCTCACGGTAGCGGGCTACCGCACCGGCCTTTTTACCTCGCCCCATCTGATTGACATAAGGGAGCGCATACGCGTGGATGGACGGCTCATTTCAAAGGTTGAACTTGTCAAACTCGCCGAGAGACTAAAGCCGGAGGTTGAGGCCGTCAACGCTAGAGCCAGCTACGGCAGACTCACCACTTTTGAGGTGCTGACGGCGCTGGGCTTTATGTATTTCGCCGACAAGCAGGTTGACTTCCAGGTGGTGGAGGTAGGGTTGGGAGGCAGGCTGGATGCCACCAACGTGGTCAGGCCTGAGGTATGTGCCATTACCACTCTTGGTCTGGACCATACCGACGTGCTGGGGGAC
>Ga0007800_10000146_pt1 | contig 30498 bp, 34 predicted proteins | sample CryBogmetaGMA14M_FD_60366 | JGI IMG/M metagenome (GOLD analysis project Ga0007800, IMG submission 60366) | Freshwater microbial communities from Crystal Bog, Wisconsin, USA - MA14M | ecosystem: Environmental > Aquatic > Freshwater > Lake | place: Crystal Bog, Wisconsin, USA | collected 2009-07-06 | reverse complement strand
GGCCAGCACCCAACGATCCTGAAAGAAGTTCGATTGCTCACCCAAAAATCAGGTAGGCATATTGGGGTTGTAGACAAAATTTCAAAACAAAAAATGTGTCGCTGGGAAGAACTTCGCAGCAATCCAAACTTCGCTGCGATTTGCGACGCAAAGTGTGAAGGCGGAGAATGTAATGTTCAACGAAGCGGCAAGATGCCACATCCTGAGTTTGAGGAAGCGATACAAAACATTCTTAAAAAACAAATGAGCGCGACAGAAGTGGCGGATAGGATTGCCGGGACTTCTTGTAATATTTGTCCTCATGCCTGTGCGTTCCGAGCTTTTGAATCGGCGGACGTCGTGGTCTGTGATTTTAACTACGTTTTTTGTCCGGGAATTCAAGAGAGAACCCTGGGCATCGTCAAATCCTTTTCCAACGACATCCTCATAGTCGACGAAGCGCACAACCTGGTGCCTCGCATGAGAAGCTTCTACAGCAAAAAGATAACCGAAGGGATGTTGGAACGGGCAAAGAAGTTCCTGATGGACCACGAAGACCGAAGGGCGGCGGCAATTGTCATCAACGCCCTGCATGATTATCTTATGAAGTTCGATGGGCAGGCTCACGTCAAAATCCCGGATTTCAAAAGGGCGTATGAGGGCGGGTTGATGAAGGCGTGGATTACAAAGGAGCAATTCATCAGTATGATGACACTCCCCGAAAACGAGAACGTTCTTCTTGATGAGGAAACGGATCCATTGAAATCCATACGAGAATTCATCATAGAGTTCCTGGATGAGAAAAACGTCAACTTCTCGCGCTATGCGGACATTGAGATTTATTCCCATGGCGGCAAGGTCATCAAGAAAAGAAGCTTTAATTGCACCCTGTTGGATGTAGGAGGACACATCAACTCCGTGTTTGAGAAGTTCCATGCGGTGATTTTGATGAGCGGAACGATGGAGCCGTTTGACGACCAAGTCAGCATGATGCACATTCCAAAAGAGAGGGTGATGTTGAGGGTTTACGAAACTGATTTTGACAAGGCAAAGCGGAGTTGTATTTGTGATATGTCAATCGAGTCGAGCTTTGAGAATAGGGGCAACAGCATCAAGCCTTACGCTGAGAAGATAAGTGGCATATTGAATAACTCCAAAACAAATGTTGGAGTGTTTTTTACGAGCTATTCCATGTTGAAGGCAATCGAACCCCTGGTTAAAACAAAACGCAAAAGGTATTCCGAGCTGGACTGCCGCGAGGGGAAGCTGAACAAGGAACACGTCATCAAGATGTTCCTGAAGTCAAGGAACAATGTTTTATTTGCGGTTGTGGGCGGATCGTTCAATGAGGGAGTGAATTTTATGGAGAACAGCCTTCCTCTAATTGCAATCTGCGGGATCCCTTACAGCAACACAAAAGATCTGTTCCTAAATGACCTGAAAGATTATTATGATAAGAGCAAGCGTTATGGTTGGAGGCTTGTGTTCCAAGGGGCGGCACTTAATAAGACGCTGCAGGCTGCGGGAAGGATGATACGTGAAGAGGGCGACATTGGTACTCTTGTTTTGTTGGATAAAAGATTTGTAAAATTCATGCCATCGCATTACAAAATGAAGTTGGTGAAGGATTCAGTGAAGGAGTTGGAAGCATGAATGAAAAAATTCGAGAGAAAATGAAAAGCCTTATGGAGAAATATCCAAAGGATTTTGAAAAGGTATATGTTGGATGGTTGGCTGAGCGAAAAGGTAGTGTGGAGCAAACCTACAAAAAGAACAAAGACGGCACAGTCTCATTCAAAACCTCGTGGGGTTGGGTGAGCTTTAAGCCGAAGGAGTTGAAATAATGATTGAAATTTTGGAATGCCCGATATGTGGGAAGTGGTATAGTTCGAATTTGAAAATAACAGTTTGCTGCAAGACGCCGTTGGTTCAAAGATTCGAAAATGAGAACAGAACCCGTGCCTTTTCGGGCAGGGGTTGTTTGAGCAGAAGCGGGAGGAAGAAGAATAAGAGGTGAGTTGGAATGGAAAATTTAATTTTAAATGCGATTATTTTTGGCGGATATTTTGTTATAGCGTTTGTTAACCTTATAATTATTAGAAATATGAAAGATGAGATATGGTTTAGAAAAAAATTCGAGAGTATATCTGATGGTAGTTTTAATTTGATAGATGGGATATTACTCGCTATGGTATGGCCAGTCCAGATCTTATTAGTCACAGATCAGATTTTAAGCAAATGGTGGAAGAAATTCGAAAAATGGGTGTGGTAATATGGCTTGGAAATTCAGAAGCATTAGTGCGACCGACAACGCACGGGAAAGATACCAAAGAAAAGTAAAAGAGAAAAAGGAGAGTGAGAAGAATGGAAGAGAAACAGATGACTGAGGAAGAGATGAAGAAACACCTTGAAGGAGTGGACAGTTTGGTGAAATCGGTTTTGGAAGATAAGCAGGAACCGATGTTTGAAGGTGGGGAGTTGACCAAGGAAGAGGATGGATTGATGAAAAAAGTGGGGATTGTCCTGATACTTATTATGATCTTTATTTTTACAATCATAATATTTTTGGCGGGACGGATGACTTGTTAGAAAAACAAAAAACGGAGTTGATTAGAATGACCGAAGTGAAAATCGCCTTCAACGGTTGGTCAAAGGACAAACTTGCGAGAGGCATCAAGGAACCGTCGCTTGATGAGATGGGTTGGCTGCACGTATTTGCTCCGATTGGAAGGACCAGGATTGTTATAGATGAAGCGGATGCGTTTATGAATAGAAGGGCAAGGGGTACTGACCGTGGGATTAGGGGTGTTTGAATGAAAAACAAAAAACTAAGTTTGGAAGAGCTGCAAGACATCGGGCAGGAACGTTCGAGAGAACTTACCAGGAAACTGTCGATCGCCTGCCGAAAGGAAATAGTTGAAGTCCAGAAGATGAAGTTGGATAATTTACAGACCGGAGAACTCCTGATGAACATAATCGCAAACTCCTTCGGGGCGAGCAGGGCGATATTGTACACGGCGCTGGCGCTCTCGTATGCGAACGATGAGGATCAGAGGGAATTGATCGAACAGCTTGAAAAGGGCGAGAAGAATGTTTTTGACGAGATGGTTGATGATAATCTAAAACTGAAGGAACAAATGAAGGAAGAGTTCAAGGCTGAGATGGAGAGGAAAAAAGAAGAGGCTGTTGGGAAGGCGGGTTAGGATGCAGGCGCTTCTTGATGAGGATGGTGAGCTGCCGAGTTCTCCAAAGCAGATTTATATCCGCGAGATATCCGCAATGGTTGCTAGTGATCTTAACGCACGTTGGCACAGTTTGCTTCCAAAGATACATTGGTCGAACATAGTCCGTAACACACATTATGTTTGTTACGGGTTTTATTATGGAACCAAAGCGCTTGGTGTTGGGATATGGTCAAGCCCTGTCGCGCAGAATAGGTTCAAGGATGGAAAGACCATGTTGGAGCTTAGAAGGCTTGCGCTTGCTCCGGGGTGCCCGAAGAATACGGCAAGTTGGTCGATCTCCGAGATGGTGGTTAGGATCAAGGTGAAGTTTCCCGAGATCACACGGTTGATTTCGTATCAGGACACATCCGTCCATGAAGGTACAATTTACAAGGCAAGCGGCTGGCAACGCGCAGGGGAAACCGAGTTTGTTGATTGGTCGAATGAAAAAAGGAAGAGAAGCATTGCACAATCGACAGGCAAGAAAGTGAGATGGGAAAGGATTTTGAAAAAACATAAGACGGTTGAGTGGGAGTAGGGGGAGATTATGGGAATTTTGAATTATGATTTTCTTTCAAGGCAGATGATAGAAACAATAGAAAAGGAAAATATGCAACATAAGATAATTTCCATAGATTTGGAAACAAAGGTTTTGGATAAGAATGATTTTCTTTCTGGAGAACGTATCCTCGCGTTTGGAATCGTAAGAAGGGTTGGGGGAGAAATCAAAAAGAAAATAATTGTTTTACAGGAAGATACTGATGAAGCCGAAATGAAATTATTAAATGAAGTTGGTTGGTGTATGGGAAAAATACAACCTCTTGTTCTTTTAGGATATAATATTGGTGGGTATGATCTCCCGCTTCTTAACATCAAATTGAAATGGTATGAGAATGTTTTGAGGGAAAAAAACAATGGGCAAAAATCCAGTTTGCCAAATGAGTACTGGAATTTTAGGGACGCGATTGTTGGAAGCTATATGTTGGATATGATGTATCTTTTAAAGTTTATAATTGCTGAGTATGATAAAACAACACCTAGATACAAATCACTTGATGATGTGGTGAACCATCCTATGTACTCACACCTGCCTCTTTTGCGCAGGAAAGGCATCGCTTCTGGTGATTGCACACAGGATAAGGGTAAGACCATCTACGAACTTTGGAAGTCAAAAAACCCTGATTTTGAAAGGTATTTGGAAGGGGATGTTGTGGATGTGTTGGTGTTGATGGAAGAATGGAGTAGAAAAACAACCAAGTTATAACTTTGTTGATATTATGTGTTATGTTTATGAAGATGGTGTGTTTTTGTTATTATTTTTATAACTGTTTCTAAAATATCTGTAAAATATTATAACTTTTACTAAAATGTGTATAAAAGAGTTATAATGATATTGATTTTGAAGAAAAAGGCTGGAACACGTCGTAGAGTTCCAGATGTTCCAGTGTTTTGATGGTTTTATTTTCTACAGGAACTTCCTTTTTTTATCACTATCCTTATTCTCCTTTATAGGCAGACTTTAAGCTTTTTGAAGAGAAATATGTTCCACTTGTTCCGCGGCATTAAAGAAAAATAGAAGTAACTGATCAAAAAGTCTAAAGTAGTGGAACACTGGAACACTGGAACATCTTGATCAGAAAAAACACCTGTTTTTCCCTATAGTAAAATTTAACTCATTTTTAGTTATAGAAAATGGTGTTCCATAAAAAAGGTCAAAATAAGGTTGTTGGGGAACAGGTGGGTACAAAAACATCAAAACTTATTTTCATATTTTTAACAAACACAAAAAAAACGTTTAAACATATTATTTACTTATTTTCAACAAAACTCAAAAAATACCAAATCATTATAAATACTCGCTTCCATAACGTGCTCCTTCTAAGGTATCATTATGGTCTCTCTATCATCCCTCTCCAAAAAAGAACGTGGTTGTATCAACGATATTGTAAACAACTATAGGGAGAGCGATGATCCGAACAAAAACCTCAAAAAAATGGTCGAGCAGTGTAACAACACAGATTTCAACAATGAAGATTTGTTGGATATTATAACTGTGCGTTTGAAGGAGCTCGAACTCAATCCAAGCTATAGCGACATACTCCAACAGGTGGATGAAATAATCCAGTTCCCAACAGAGGAATCCTGCACATATATTTTTATTTTTAAAATGGAAAAGGAAAAAACAAAAATCGAATTTTCAATCACAGCTGAAAATATTCTCACACGCAATAAATTTGACGCGGCATATATGGCGGCGACATCAAAAGTTCCTTTGGGGGACTCAACAACATTTAGGGTGTTCCTCGCAAAAGTCCTATCTGGTGTGAAGGTAAAAAAAACCGAAAGGCAGGTTGATGTTGATGAGATGGGTGAAGCCAAGGATATTGTTTACCGGTTCATAGAAGGCGCAACATTGGTTGACAAACCAGAGGAGACACAATTCTCCTCTGATAATATTTGGATCGAGGGGAAGAACCTTTATGTCCCCTCCCAAACAATCCGTAAAATTCTTGACCGTGAAAAATTAAACTTCCCACTTCAACGCATGCGTGTCGCTTTTGACAAAGTCCTTATCGGCTCTTCGAAAAAAATTCGCACAGGAGAAAAAACATCACGCTTCTGGGTTTTTGATGTCGACAAATTAGGGAAACAAAATATACAATTAAAAATGAAGTTGGTTCACAGTGATGATGAGGAACAAACACAACTCCCATCACAACCAATACCAACCATACTACCAATTCCTAAATCCGAGGAAAAAACAGAAGTTAAAAAACAAGAAGAACCCAAAACAAATCTAACATTAATTCCATCTTCCGAAAAAAATAACGGAAGTTATAACAAAACAAAAGTAAGATTCCTTGAGAGTATGGAGGCATATGTTGCGAAAGATGGTTCAACAATCGGACCATTTCAAAAAGGCGAAGTTGCCGAGGTTCCATCAATCGAGATTACCTGGCTTTATAAAAACGAATTTGCCGAAGCGGTGTTACCATGAGCAAAACAACAAAATTATTTGGTGGTCCAGGTACGGGCAAAACTTCATATATCATCAAAGAAATTCAGGAACGTTTCAACGAACCAGACGGTAGGAACTTCGCATATATCACATTCACCAAAGCCTCTTCCGAGGATTTTAAAAGAAGGCTCCAGGAAAAATTTGGTTTGGAAAAAGACGAAGTGCACGCGCTTTGGGTTGGGACACAACACTCCCTATCCCTACGCCTTCTTGGTAGGGACAAACAAATCACTAATGTTAAGGAATGTAAGGAATTCTGTGCATTACTCCATATAGATTTCGACGAAAAAAAATATCATATGGATGATGAGGTTCTTGGAGGCGAAATAGATGAGGGCGCCGCAATAGGAAACAAAGCATTTAGTCTTGATCAATCTTGCCGCAACCAAATGCGTTCGGTTACAAACACAGAAACAGTTCAACTATTTGGCGGAGAATTCACATCAAAAGACATGGAGATGTTTTCACGCGAATGGAAGAACTGGAAGGCGGCAAACAACAAAATGGATTATATCGACATGCTCGAGAAAACAATCGAGCTTGGTGCAACTCTTCCTGTGAAGCGCATATATTTTGACGAGTTCCAGGATCTCGGTCCCCTCCAATACAAACTCTATTCCAAATGGCGCGATTCGCCCGTAGTAGAACGTGTTTTAATATGCGGGGATGATGATCAGGCAATCTATTCATTCATAGGAGCCTCCCCAAAATTCATGCTTGAAGAAGAAGGCGAACGTGTGATTCTTGGAATCAATCATCGTAATCCAAAAGAAATTTACGAGCGTGCTCAAAAACTCATCACACAGAACAAATACAGGCAGAGTAAGGAGATTGTTTGTGTGAACAATGATAAAGGCATCATTGAAGAGACAGATATGTCCAGCGATGGGATTGAAAACATAACCAAAGTTATTCGCCCTGAAGAATCAACATTCGTCCTAACACGCACCAACAGGCAATATTTGGCAATATGTGATGTTTTTGATCATCTGCTTATTCCTTATCAAAGGATAAAAGCAGGAACTCCATGGTCAATACCTTTCCTTTCTTTCTTGGAAGCGGTGCGGAAAATTGAGACGTCTCCAGATGAACAACTCACTCCTTTGGAACTACATAGTTTTGTTTTTAACGTCCCTCAAAAAGATTATATTGTTAGGGGAAACAAACAAACACTCATGAAATTATTCGATCCACTTTCTTACAATGATTTGAAAAAACTCTATTTCAAAATTCCAACCCAGATGCAACTTCAACCATTTACAAATGGAAGTGAAGTGAGGATAGCCACAATAACAGAAGCCGCGATTTCAAAACTTAAATCATCCCGCCAGCGTGCGATTTCCGAGCGCTATAAACTTCTTTCATATCCAACTCTTCCAAAAACAGATGTTTGGATAGGAACATTCCATTCATCAAAAGGTCTGGAAAAAAACACAGTCGTCTTAATAGATTCGATGCCAAAGAAAATTGCCAATAGTATACTTGATGATACCGGCGCCATGGAAGCAGAACGCCGTGTTTATTATGTGGCAATCACCCGCGCCAAAAAAAGGTTGGTGTATATTTACAATCTATTCAACAGATGCGAGAGTTTTTTGAAGAGGTGAGAATACGAATTCAAACAACGGAAGCTGGCGCCACTGCCTTAACTGTTCCAAAAACTGTCCGAACCTTAAGGAAATTATGAATATTGGAGGTTACTATTGGCATGTGAATTGGGAGAAGTGCTGCCATGTCGGGCGTTGTCCTTGTGGTTGTATAAATCCCAGTCCAAATATGAAAGGCAAATTCATCGTGCAAAAAAGTAGCCCAGTTGCCAGATCTTATGTTAAAGAAAAACAACAAAGGAAAAAACAAACAGCTTGGGAGCACAAACTACATCTTAAGGAGGAAAAGAAAAAAGAACATATTGAAAGAGTTAAAAAATTACACACTATGGGAGCTGACTAACTATGGACCAAAAACAGGATACAATAATGCTGCGCTACATCAAATCAAACCTAGGCGGCAAAGCACTAAACAACCCAGCCGTAACCGGCAGGGACAGACCCAAACCTTCTCTAAAAATACCCTTCCCCACAAACGACCTTCCAACCGACCCTTCAGGTCTCCCTCCCCTGCGCGACGAAGGAACACTCTACGCACTCCTGCCGCATACCAACCCGACCAAACGAAGACCGACGCCGCCTCAGGATCTTCCCTCGACAACCGAGGACATCATGGCAATGAACACGGGAGCAAAGATGTCAATCAAACACGCCAGGATGAGTGAGGGATACATTGAACTCATCCGGGAAGTCCCCTACGCCGATTTCAACATCCACGAATTAGAGTTCGGAGCGCAACAACCTTATATAGCTGGGATTGAATGTGATGGAGACAGGAAAATGGTGAATGTGATATACCAGATAAAAGTCACCGGATTCTCGAAGTTGATTTGATGAACAACCCTCCAGATATAAACATCTCTATAACACTACTTCTTATCATCTATATATTTTTGACTTCCACTCTCTGTTGGCTCACGGCGCATTTGATGTGGAGGAAGCACAAACCATTATAAATCCTTTCATACATAAAGTTAGAAAGATGTTTAAACGAGGTGGGTATATGAACTTTGAAAAACTAAAAGGAAAAACTATGCATATAGATATGTGCGGCGGCGAGAACGAGTCTTTTGAAGGTGAGATTTCAATCAGCGAATACGGAGAAGAGTTCTTTCATATTGAAGATATAACTGATAATGAAGATGATCCACAGCCATTCGAAATTTTCATAGGCTCTGCCGCATCAATGTACGAAGTCGAATCAGAAGAAGAGGTTGAGGAAGAGGAAGCACCCGAAGAGGAAAAGCCCATACCTAAAGGAAAATATTCGGACAGAAGTGTTCATGAGATTCCGGCAAAAAAGAAAAAAGGTTTGTTTGGATTCTAAAAATAAAAAAGGAGAGTGAGAATATGGATCTGGTAATAATCGGAATAGGATTGTTGGTCGTGCTGGGAATAGCCGTCAACTTCTTCAAACAAGTGAGACCTAATGAACGAGGGTTGATCGAGCGCTTCGGCAAATACGACAGGTTTGCGGAGCCGGGGTTGCAAATCATAATCCCTCTTGTTGAAAAACTCATTCTGGTCGATGTCACCGAGGATATGGTGAACGCCGAACAACAGGAAGTGATAACGAAGGACAGCCTGAACGCGCTTGTGGACGCGCAAATCTATTTCAAGGTCCGCCTGAATGAAGACAGCGTAAAGAGATCACAGTACAATGCAAACGACTATTACGTGCAGATTGTGTCTCTCGCAAGAACAACACTCCGTGCCATTATGGGTGAGTTGACTCTTACAGAAGCCAACTCCCAGCGTGAAAAGATAAACGGCAGGCTCCAGGACATGTTAAACAAAGAAACTTCCAACTGGGGCATAGACATCGTCCGTGCGGAATTAAAGGAAATAGCACCACCTGACGAAGTCCAAGAAGTCATGAACAAGGTCGTCATTGCTGAAAAGGAGAAACAGGCTGCGGTGGACTTTGCAACCGCGACGGAAACCAAAGCGGACGGAGTCAAGAGGGCAGCAATCAAGGAAGCGGAAGGTGAGAGACAAAGGCAGATCCTTGATGCAGAGGGTCAGGCTAAGGCAATAGAGATGGTCGCCAAGGCAAACGCCGAGCAGATCAAAGTCATCAACGAGTCTGCGCACAAGTATTTCACTGGCAACGCCATTGAACTCAAACGCCTCGAGACCGCGCAGATAGCACTGAAGGACAACACGAAGTTCTTTGTCTCCCCGGGAACGAGCCTCATCAATGTGATGGGTGACGCGATGGGAAGCGGGATACTTCCAATCCCGATGAAGAAGGATAAGAACTAAGTTCCATACGGTGGCATTGGTGTTTGCCAATGCCATCTGATTTCTTCCAATAGAGGTGTGCGCCATGGACAAACTCAAGAGAAAAACAGCCGCGCTGCAAAAACTCAAATCCATGTACACAGGCGAGCGCAAGCCTTTGGAGGAAATTAAAAATCCCATTTATACTGGCAGGTCGAATCCCAAAAAAGAGGCGGCACTGGAAAAAATCAGGGAGATGAATTCGAGAACAACTCCTGAGGCACCACAGACATTGGCGCAACGGCTTAATATTTCACAGGAACCAACTAATGATGAGGAGCAGGAGGAAAAGAAGGGTTCAATAACTGATTATGTTAGTGGGTTCATTGAGGAGGAAAAGAAGGGTTCAATAACTGATTATGTTAGTGGGTTCATTGGATTGTTGGTTATAATCATAGTTGGAGTTTCTGTGGTTATTCCAATTGTTGTTTCGTCTATAAATAACTCTGGTGTGACTGGTACGACATTGACACTCCTTCAACTCGTGCCTCTTCTCTTAGCAGTCGTCATACTCGTTCTGGTTGTTAGTACTATTAGTATCTGACATATTCCTTTATAAACATTCCTTCCAATATAGTTATTAAGAGGTTGTCCCAATGCGCAAAAGCAGAAAATTCAAAACCATAGACGATTTTAAACCCGAGGTAAAAGAAGAGATGCTCAAACTCTACAAGGAGCAGCATAAAAGTGCGAACTACATCAGCAAACAATTCGGTCCCTCGGTTCCAACCATTCTTCGCTTCATAAGGATGAGTGTGCCTGACGCACAATTCCCGAAGCACAAAACAGCGCTTTCAAAAGAGGAATTCCTCCAGAAATTCGATGCGACAAAATCAATGATTGCGAACGAGGAACTCACTGGGATGTCCAGCGTGACAATCAGGAACTATTGCAAACGCTTCCTCGGAAAAAGCTTTTATCTCCTGAAGCCGGCAAAACCTCAAAAGGAAAAGGCGGTTGAGAAGATGGTGGAAGACCATATTCCAACTCCCACGCCGATTGAGTCGCAGCCTTGAGAGGTTTGGATATGGGTTGGGAAGAATTCAAAAAAGAATTTGATCTAAGCTTGAAAGAGTTCGAGATTCGCTTAAAATATTTCTCAACTTGTTTCTCAGGGTGGTTTCTTTTCTTTTTTTCAACCATTATGCTTTTAGCAATGCACACAGAAGATAGGATAGAAAATTTCCTTCACATCTTAATAATATTAATTTCTGCTTTCTCATTCTTTTATTTCTTCGACCAATTTTGGACAAGACCATTGCCTAAGAATAAAAAAGGGTCTAACTAAATGACATCAACAAAAAAGAAAGGCCAATCAAAAGAACTCCTTTGTTCAAAAGAACTCCAATCACAGGGTTATTTTATAGCCTTCCGTGCCTTTACTGTTAAGCGTGGTCCAATGTATGTCGGTGTCGACTTCGGAGATGTCTTTGACGTTGTGGGAATAAAACAGATGACTGGATCAGAAACTCCAGATTGGAAGTTTGTCTCGTGCTCTTATGTTTCCCATAGGGCAGAGAAGATCACGGCTGTAAAGGAATTCAAAAACAAATACAACATACTTGATATGTCCTTTGAAGTTTGGCTTTGGAGCCCCTCTAGATGGAGGGGACGTGGTGTGAATAAACATTGGGAATCGGCAACATGGGAAAAGATAATTGTTTAACCGCCACCCTTATAAATCTTCACTTCAAAATACTTCTACTATTAAAGAGACAGCCCGCTGTGCGGAAAAAACAAACGGAGGATGGTTGTATGAAGAACGTAAGCATAAAGAAAATCGCAGCACTGGCAGGTGTGGCTTTACTAGCAGGCGCAGGTATTGCAGCGGCTGATGTTGTCTATGGCAACACCCAACTCATTGACAACAATGGTCAGCCGACTGTGAAGATAGTTGTCGGCTCCCTCGCACAAATCTCTGACGGTCTCGCGGCAGCAAACATCGCAGCGGCAATTGCGAACCAGGCATACAAGACGAGCACAATAAGGGCAAGTCTCAACGGTGCGGCGACTTGTGCAGTTTCAGGAGTGACAGCAACAAATTCAACAACTGGAACTTGCGCGGTCTCAAATAAAAAAGTGACGCTTTCAGTTAACCTTCCGGGTTCTGTCGTCGGCGCATATCAATTCAAAACTTTGATTGGCGACACTATTGACAGGACGCTTGGCAACAGGGACAACACTCTTAGCGAGGACAAATATGTTTCCGACATGTCCTCTTCTGACACAAGCGGCTCATACACATCACCATTACGTGCAGTTGAGACAGGCATAAAAGGTCAGAACCTGTTTCGGATCGGCTCTTCTTCACTCCCTGGATTACAGGACGTTCCTATCATTGACTCCCAATCCTCCTCTGGAAGGTATACTGAGGAACAGTCATTCTGGATTGGATCCACATCAGGGGCTGTTGCTTTTGACAGTTCTTCTTCAATACAGGATGTCGCGGTGAACAGGTATTCGGCGATAGCCTACGACGCCAAATTCACAGGAAACGATTATGGCATCCCGATCTGCACAGGAGATCTTGGCTCAGACTCAAGCGACTGGACATCATGCAGCACAAGTTCAAACACTCTGACCGCAGCGCACCGCGTCGGGATAAAATTCCTTGGTGAGGACTGGGTCATCAGTGACATGTCGCAGCCGACAACCGCGCTGGCATCCTCAACAGCAGTCATGAATGGAGGTCAGATCACTCTTGCAAAGGAAGCCAAACATACTGTGATTAATATTGGCGACACGATTGATGCTGGAAACTACAAGATCAAACTCTCCGACATTTCAACCTCGACAGGAAGTGATAACTCTCATCCTGCGATTGTTGAAGTGCAGGATTCTTCTGGTGCGATATTGGAGAACGCAATAATAAACGAGGGCACAACCTACACAGTCAACAGAGGGTCAGGTCAGATAAAAATCCACCTCTATAGGACAGCGCCAGGTTTCTCCCAGGCTGCGAAGTGGGCTGAACTTGCCGTATATACAAATGAGATAACTCTAAAGGACGGGCAGAGGTATAACTTGGTTTCATCCTCAGATGTCAACAAAAACCTCAGGGTATCTCTTCTTTGGAAGAACAGGGACTATTCTGGTTCAGGCGACAGCACAGTGCCAGACTCACTCCGTGAGATAGTGCTTTATCAGACCGATAACTTTGACACCAAAACTGCGCCAAGGGACACATTCAACTTCCCGGCAGGCGATCCAAAATACAAACTGACCTATAACGGTCTTGACCTCACAAGTGACGACTACGAGACGCTTTCATTCAGCGCACTAAGTTCTGACACATACAGGATTGCAAACACATCGGGTGATGTGGCATGCGCACCTTCATCTTCAGGAGACGGCTCCTTCACTGGAAAACTTCTGGAGATAAGCACTCAGGATCAGAGGCTCGGTGGAACTGGAGATGCGCTTTCAGCTGACTATCAGGTTGATAGGGTCTTAGTCAATCCAGCCGCATCCCCAATAGTATATTGGAGGGCGTCAAACAGGGATTGTTATAACTGGAACACTCTCGCCTACTCTCCAACCAGCTATGTCAAATTTGACACGGCGGGCGACAACTCCAACGCGCAGGGCAGCATCTACTTCACGCAGAACGGAACAACTGTAAATGTTGTTCTCCGTGAAGACGCAGGAAAGAATTCGACCTCAAGCAACACACCGGTATATCTAGCCCTTCCTTTGAATACAGCAACGTTCAGGTTTAGGGAGTCCGACTCGGCGACAGCCAATGTGTATTATCAAGGCTTGCAAGGTGCGTTCACCTCTTACGAGCCGAAGTTTGTTTCTGAACGTGGAACAATTGTGGATTCGGTCGGAACTACTGATGCGGAGTTCAAGGTAGCCAAAAAGATCGGGCAGGCAACATTCACATTTGCAGGCTCCGATATAACCACCACTGACGCAAGCACATCCGACGTCGTGATGGCTGAGGGCGACTCACAGACCTTTGGCGGATTGACTGTAAAAGTCAAATCCATCGATGCCTCTGTTGGAAGCTGCACAGCGTCAACAGCTTCGGGAGCGCCAACCTGCACGGTTGACGCATCTGGAGTGAAGGCTATCATAAGCCCGGATAACACAGGAGACGTGACCGTTAAGACGCCTTTTGCCATCCCGGGTAGTTTGGTAGCCATGGACTCAGACACGGCTAAAATAGGCTCTAGTGTGGTTATAGCAGTTGGCGGGCCCGTGGTTAACACAATGACTGCGGATCTGCTTGGCAGCACGCCTATAGACTGGGCCAGCTCTTCTGCAATAATCAAGGAGACGCCAAAGGGTATCGTGGTTGCAGGATTCACAGCGGCTGACACACAGGCTGCGGCTGAGTCTTTCATTGCGAGCATAAAGAGGCAGTAAGTTCCTGTGGCCCTCGGAAGAGGGCTTCTTTTTATTTTTTTTGAGTGAAACATATTGGAGGGGTAATAAGATCTCTTTGTTGTTTCATTAATTCTATATTCCTACCTTCGTCTTTTGGGAAGTGTCTACCTCTCATGAAAAAATTATGTTCGTAAGTTTTAGCTTCAAATGCGCCGATTACCTTTTCAATTACACTCTCAGTGTCAAAGTCCTTGCATGAGAATATGTCAAAGCTCATGTAGCCCTTTTCAACAAAGGTGTGCGTGCTTATGTGCGATTCCGCAATCAGCACAATGCCCGATACCCCCCAGTCTTCAGGCTTAAGCCCGCTGTACGAAAATACGTACGGCGGCATTATCTTATGCATTTGAATAGAAGCAGGTAGATCGTCTAAGAATGACGCAACAAAGCTCACACTTCTGAGTTTCTTCTTGTTGCAACCATATGCGTCGATAGTCAAGTGGGGTCCAAACATTTCTCAGATATCCTCTTTTTATTTTCCAAATACCCAATACGCCGTTTTTATATTATCAGATCCCATGCCTAATTTCACGATAAAAATCTTTAATTTCGGGATATCAAATCCACGCACCTGACCCCGCACCTCAAACCTCGGATGCCTCCCGGTCATTGTTAAATTCTTCATCCCGCAGTTCTGTGTCATCCTTCTGCGTATCCATTCAAGTGCGCGTGGCGAGATCTCCGTCTTGAAGTTCAACACGACTTTCACGTCAATTTGGGTATCCCCGCCAAGAGCGCTTGGTCTATAGTTGAACTTATCCAGGTCAAAGGTCATATGCGCACCTTATGTATCCAGAAGGGGCGTTGTGAGCCCCGACTAGAATACTCCTACCTTGAACACATACATCACGAGGAATGCCGCAATCAGGAGCGGGATTATCATGAGCAGTGTGTTTATCGGAGTCCAGAGTTGTGACGTGTAAACATAGGTTGTCCTATACGCCCCACTGAAAACCGGAACCACCTGTCCGTTTGTAACCGAGTAGCTTGAGTTTGTTACCCAGATGCTGTCTACAATCGTTGAGTTTGTCACATTGGTGTTTGTGGTTGTGGTGTTTGCAAACGTAATATTTGTCACATCAGTCAACCATGAAGAGTCAAGTCCTGTCCATGAGTCCGATGTTGAAGAGAGCTGACCTAGAAGATGCCCGTTCAGAGTTACTGTCACATTTCCAGTTGTATTAAACTGCGACGTTACTGTCACGTTAAAAGTTGTATCCGTCCTTCTCGCTGTGCTAACTGAGAGTGTCCTTGTGTTGGTGCTTGTTGCCCAACTGTTTACTACCGTGTCATTATACTTCGATGCGGGTGTTGAAAGTTGCATCGTAGTTATGCTGTACACTGGTCCGCTTGCCATTGTGTGCGCAACGCCTGCGGAGCCGGTCCATATTTCATTCGAGGTTGTTGCAACGCTGGTGTTGTTCGAATTTATCGACGTAATTGTCGCGGGAAGAACCACAAGGATCACGACGACTGCGAGAATCATGAATCCTATTAAAAATTTAAACCCCGAATTGTCCATACAAAACACCCGACTATTATTACAGAACAGGACTATTTAAACCTTAACCTCACCTTCTTTTTTCGGTTCAGGAGCGTCCGGGATTTTTTCTGGAACAGGAACCTCAACTTTTGTTTCCTCAACTGGTTCCGGTTTCGGAATTGCGATGACCGGATCCGCCTCAATCTTCTTTTTTTCTTCCTCAACATGGAGCTCCTTTGATTCGGTTAGCTCGACTTTTACTGTGTTCAAATCAACCTTCATGTTCTTAAGGGTGATATCCTTGAATCCCTGTATCAGCCTTTTTTCCTGAAGCATTCCCGCCAAGGCGAACTCTCTGCCTCGGAGTTGTTTCAATCCAACCAGCTCGCCAAGATCCTTTATCTTGAACAGTACGGAATAATCAGCAGGGAAATAAAAATAGTATTCTTTATCAGACACTTTATCAGAGGTTATGAAGGTGTTCAGAAGAAGAAGTGTCGCCTGCCCTCTTGCCTCAAGCGCCTTGCCCAATGTCGGGTTTATTATCTTCAGCATGTTCCCGGTCTTAAGCATCTTTGACATTTCCTTTCTGACTGCCTCACGTATCGAAATAAAGTCGCGGGCGAGGATGTTCTCCTGCGCCTCGCTAATCGGTTCTTGGAACAAGAACCTTATTCCTTTGCAAAGCATCTTAGTTCACCTTGTTCTTCGGGCGGTTCGTTAACCACACCAACAATGCGCCAAAGCCCATTATGGTCGTTGCGAAATAGATGTTGTCCTTTGCGATGTACTGGCAGATAAGGAATAGACCTAGAGCCATAAGTATAGCGCCGCAAATCTGTATTGCCCTGCGCACCTCGGCTTTCTTCTCCCTTACTTCCTCTGGTGTTTCCTTAATTACAATTGCTGTTTCTTCCATTTAAATCCCTCCCTGTTTTTTATCAGTTTCTACGGGTTCAACAACTCCGTTGAAAATAGTCCCGCCGCATATCTTGCGCAGATCATTGATGAACGATTCCTTTTCCTTGTTGACTTTTGCATGGTATTCTTCCTGCTCGTCGGCTGTGAAGTATGTGGCTTCCTCTATCGGGCAGGTGAACACACACTGAACTCTCTGGTCCTTATCCATCGCCGTGAAGAGTATGCTCGCCTGTTCGGATATGCCTTGAACCTCTGATTCAACCCCCTCAGGGGATTTGATTTTCTTTGTAGCCTGCTCCCTTGCGCTTACAAACACATCGTAGAATATCTTGTCAAAAACCTTCCCGTCGCGTATCTCGTTTGCGAAGTTTTCAAAGACCTTATACCTTTCCCTTTTCATTCGAACCACCTTTTATCTCCTTTAGTTTTTTTACCAATATCCCGAAGAAGTCATTGTGTGAAACCTTCTTTCCGACCTTTGCGGAATACTCCAGTTCCATCTGAAGGAACTTATCAAAGTCGTCAATCCAGACAGCAATGCTTGTGATTTTCTTTTGTTCCATTATTCGAACCTCGTTAGTTCAAGCTTATCCATAACTTTGCGTATGACTTCCTCCATAAGGACAACCTTGTCTATGTTCTCGGTGTTCTCCATCAGGAGTTTGGGATCAAGCGCATATTTCCTATACTCATTGAATTCGCTTGCTATGTCCTTAAGTTTCGCCTCTGTCCTGTTCTCAACCTTTGGCTGAAACTCCCACCACAACGTCACGAGCCTTGCGACATAATCATTAAATGTTTCTGTCTGCAGCCCGTTGCTGAGATATTCCTTTCTTACCGCCTGCCCGACTTCTATAAGCTCAAGCCAGAGATCAAGTATCTTTCTGGCGTATGTGTAACCGGACGGTGCGATATCATCTTGTTGCATGTTTCTCCCTCATTATGGGTTCGTTTAAAATCTGCCCACACAATGTTTCTTTCCCACGCCCAATCTTATAATTACAAATCACACCCATGTTGCGGCATTCTATCGCACCATTAGTCATATCCGAAGGAAACGCTTTTCCTTCTTTAATACAGTTGCGTAGTGCGGTTCGCGTATGTTGCATTCAAATCACTTCGTTTGAACAACAGTAACTCCCTGATTGGCAGGAGGTGGAGTGTTCGACGTCTGGGTTATGACAACTTCCTTTACGGGAGCAGGGGTGACTGTTTTTTCGATATTTGCAATGCTTGTTTTCATATCTCCTAATCCTGTGAACACAAAATACACAAGCACTCCGACGCCCATGATAGTAACAAAACAAATAATCATTAATAGCTTCATCTGGTTCATCGCCTTGTCCAATGCCTCTTTTGACACGGTCGTCTTTGCCTGCACCCACGCGAGAAGGTTCGCGCTCATTTCCTTCGGACTGACTTTTGATCCCTCGTGAAAACTTAACGGAGTCAGCGAATCCTCGCTTGCAAAAATGAAAGGAGTGCCCTGCCCGAATATCTTTTTTGTCGCGGGGTTGCTGAGTGCGAAACCCCTCTCGACCTGATCTTGTCTGTAGATGTTGGATTCCTTATTAACAATAATCATGTCCTTATAGGTTACAACTCCCTGATTCAAATCCATAGGGATGAACGTGAAACCCTTGTTATCTTTTGAGAGGAGCGCAAGTATGCCTATCTCTTTTTTCTTGAGCACGGACAGAACCTTTGCTCGGAGTATCGGATTCATCATCACTCCTCCTGCGAAGAAAACACCGACTGCTCCCAATATGATCAGGATCACTTCATAGTATAAGATTATATCGAACTCTGCCATTTAATCATCTCCTCTGTGGTTGTGCGAAGAATCCGCCACCCGTGCCTCTTGGAACGTTGGTCGGCATCTGCTGCCCTCCGCCTCCGCCTCTTCCCTGGCTTCCTCCGCGTCCCCTGAATATAGAACCAACCAGTTTCTGTATCGGGTTCTGGTTCGGCTGCTGCTGTTGCGCCTGTGCCTGCTCGTATTCATCCCAGATCTTATATCCTTCATCAAGAGCGTAGTTGCTTGCGATGGCGCCGGAAAGCCTTAGCAAGCCGCCTCCCATAGCCCTTGTAAGCATTAAGGAGTTTGTCCATCCTGCCTGTAGGGTGTCTACAAAATCCCTCAGTTCGGGATCCCTTTCAGCCATGCTTTGAAAATTAGTAAGTATCTCTGCTTCTCGTTGCCAGCGTTCCAATGGTTTTCTGTCCTCCGCATAATCTATATAGGAAAGCATCTCGTCCTTGCGGACGACTTCGGAACCTCCCTTGGCGGACTTCGCCTCCTTGTCCAAAAGGTATGCGCCGAAAGCGTACGGGTCGCGGGGCGTGGGTCTTTGTTTCATTGCTTCTACTTGGCTTCCAAAAGACATGGTTCTTATATGAAAGCAAGGATTTATAAGCCTGATTGAATATAAATAGTTATGGATCTTTGGTCATATCGAGTGTATATTCTATTTTGCATCCCGCTCGGGCTTGCGGCTTATTACGATTACAAATACAAGAAGTTGCCTGATCCAATTGCCATTATTCTATGGTTGTGCTATCTGCTGTGGGGCCGTGACCAAGCATTACTTGCCGGTTCATTCGTCGCATTCTTTGCCCTATCTTACATGCTGAAGGCTACCTCCGGAGGCAAGTTTTTGGCATTCGGCTGGGGCGATGTGTTAGCACTCCCTTCAATCGTCGCGTTTATGATCGATATACATGGCTTGCAAAAACTAACTTCAATCCTGATAGTAATGAGTATCATCATGGCGCTTGGCGCAGTTGCAATTAAACGATTCAAGCTCCAGGAAAAGACGAGCACGTTCATGCTGCCTGCGGTGGCGTTGACTTATCTTGTGTTCTTGCTTCTGGCACTTTTCGGCTTCTGAATCTCATTCCCTATATATCTGCATGCCATAATACCATGTGCCGAATAGCCCCAACAAAATGAACAAGAGCCCAAGCACAGTATGCATCTGCGTATATGGTATCGGGAACTGTGTACCCACACTCTCGTAAACCGCAGTGTTATTCGAGGTTGTTGTTGTTATCTCCAACTGCTGCCTCTGCCCAACCACAAACCTCACGCTGTTGGATCCAATATTATTAAGCGAATCATTTGCGAATATCGTGAGCGTATATAAATCGGTCTGCAGTCCCGTGATGTTGAAGTTCGCGCAGCTTACTATTGGAACATTCGGTCCCAAGTTTAACTTATACCAACAATTACTGATTGGAAGGAATTCATCGACGGCGGTGAACTGAACTATCACTGGGTTATCTCCAAATTGCTGCAGCTCATACGGGCTGGTTATTGTCACGACCGGTCCGACTTGATCTATAACAAACCTGTAGTTCCCGCTCTGTGCAGACACATATGTGTATTCATCCAGCGTCGCATTGACATACCACCAATACGTTCCATTCTGGGTGAAGTTCAATTCGTGCACAAGCGTCTGGTTGTCGCTGATGTGGTCTGTTGCCATGAGCACTCCGTTGCGATAGAGCTTCACAGTTGTATTTGTCAACGTGGTTATGTTATAAGAGAAGTTGAAAAACAACCCGTTTGTTATTGTGTTGTTTGCGGGGGAGATGATTGTAATAACTGGTGTGTCCCATACCCTGTAATCCAACGCGCGGAACCCCGTGTTGTTTGAATTGTTGTAGTTGTCTCTCGTGTATCCTATGTAGGTATAATTCCCAAAGGTCGAATAAGGCAGTGAAACGTTCTGATAGAGTGTGCTGGTGTTTGAGGAGTTCGAATAGTATGGCAATCCGTTCGGATAGAAGACGGTGAAATTCACATCGCGTATGCCGCTCTGTATCGGTCCCTGGTCGCCTGCCGAGAGATTGATTTCAAGATATGGTCTGTATCTCACTGTGTTGTTTGCAGGCGTCGGTGCGGTGAAGTTAACTTCTGGGTGTGTTATGTCTGCGAATTGGAATGTGTAGGTCTGAGTCGAATTAAAGTTGTCCACCAAGTCATACGCTGTCGCATTGAAGTAATACTGTCCGTATGCGTTCAGCGAGAAGTTTGCAAATAAACCTGCTGTTGCAGAGAAGCTTGTATTGACTAGAGAACCAGTGCTGTTGTAGAGGTTGGTCGTGACATTCGCAACCGCATCGTTGTCAGTCACGCTCACATTGATTTCAACATAGCTGTGGTTTATCGTTGTCCCGTTTCCTTGTGTTACTGGGACATATACTGGAGATGGTTTTATGTTGTCCACCAGCCTCACATAATAGAATCCGGTTGAGACGGAGTTGTTGTTCACATCGAAGGCGGTTGCATAGAAGCTGTAGTTGCGGTTGTATGCCAGACCTGTGAAGTTCGCAAAGAGGCTCGAGACATTCGTGGTCTGGTTTGCATTTGTAACGCTTACCAATCCGCTTTCATTGTAGAAATAAATCGTGATGTTCTTCAACTGCTCCTTGTCTGCTGCCGATGCGTTTACCGGCAGGTCGCGCCTGTTGTAAACTATTGAGTTGTTGGCATCGGTCGGTGCCACGAAGTTGATGGTCGGTGTGGTTGTGTCGAGGAAGGACACATGAATTGTTGAAGTTGCGAATGTCCTTCCAAGAGTGTCGTTCACAGTTGCGTTGTAGTAGTAATCTCCTGTATACAGATTTGCAAATTCAAGATAGGTGTTGTTCACTCCTAACACCGTTGTCGAAGTCTGAAGCGCCGTTGAGTTGTAGATGTAGACTGTTGTTGAGACTATCAATCCTTCCAAGTTCGTTATCGAGACGTTCGCCTTGACGCTCTGTGAATCATTGAGCACCGTGCCGTCAGCCGTCGACGGAGAAACAAAACTTATCTTTGTCATGTTCTCGAGATAGTACATCTGGTTGTTGAACCAGTATGAATTAAGCGGAGCCGCGGCGCCTGTAGAATCCCTGCCTCCGCCCACTCCGCCAAACCACGAAGTGTTCACTTGCGCAACAGCAGTCGAACCATCCGCTGCAAGCAACGGCCACCATCCCATATTGAGGAAGGAAGAAGTGTTCTGTGCGGTGTTGGAATAGAATTTTTGCACCACTCCATTGTATCCCAGATCATTCGTCGTGTTGATGAAATAGTTGCTTGAGCTGTTCAAGAGATAAATTCCGTAGCTTGTGTTCGAGCTCGAGTTCGTTGCGTTGAAGGTATTCCAGTTCGATCCGTTTTGCAGCTCCAACCCGGAGTTGTTCCACGCATAATATATCCCATTCAGGAAGCTGTTGTTCTGGCTTCCTGAGAGTAACAACCCCCTGTTGATATAGTTCGCCGCGATGCAGGTGTTGTTTATCCTTGTTCCCCCGTGAGAAGTCAGGATGTAGCAGCCGTTGCCCTGGACGTTGCTGGTCATGTTGTTGTTCTGGATAACGTTGTTGGTGCAGTTCTCAGCTCTGAAGGCACTCATGTTTGATAAACCTGTGTTGTTGGAAATCAAGGTCCCGTTTGAGTTCAGGACATAGATTGCATTGCTCGCGGTTGAGAGGAAGAGGTTGTTTAATATAGTATTATTATTTGCTCCTGAAATCAAAATCCCCTGTCCATTTGTTGAGACGCAGATTGAATTCTGCAGTGTTGTGTTGCTGCTCATGCCTGTGATACTACACGCTGAAAACGCGGTCGTTCCTGTTTGATTGGCAGTCAAATTTGTTACTATGGTTGAATTGGAATCATCTATACGCAAGGCATAAGACGTGTTCCCATTTGCGATTGTGTTTTGTATCTGGTTATTGTTGGCTCCTGACACGATATAAATCCCGAATCCACTGGTAGTGGCTGTTCCATTCGAACCGGATATTATGTTATTCGAAGCTGCTGCCAGGTATATTCCATAACCTGATGTCACTGTTCCGATTGAATTTGTTATGTTGTTTGTTATCGAGCTTCCATCCAATCTTATTCCCTGTCCGGAAGTCGAAGTGCCGTTTGATGAGATTATGGAATTGCCTGTGCAATATGAGGAAAGATAAATCCCGACGTTGTTTCCGCTTGTTGTTCCAGAACTGCCTGATACAATATTATTATTTGCTATATTGTAAATTTCTATTCCGGAGTTTGACACTGCTGTTGCCGCCATATTCGTTATGTTGTTGTTAGATGAACCTGATAAATATACTGCCCTACCCCCCTCTGATTTTATGGTTGTGTTTATTACTTGGCTGTTGTTAACATTAAGAAGATAAAGTGCCGTGCCAGTTGCATGGGTCGTGCTCATATTTGTATTCTGGATTAATCCTTGTGTCATCCCTTCAAATCTTATCCCGGTTGAGAAGTTGCTTATGTTGCAGTTCTGTACTGTTGTGTTGAACTGGGTGGAATAGACGCCGTAGGTGGTTGTGATGTTTCCACCTATAAGAGATGCCCCTTTGCAATCCACACTGTTGTTTTGTCCGCCTGAAATATAAACTGCCGAATACTTCGTTGTGAAACTTTGCGTGAGGTTAAGCACGTTGTTGTTGGAGCCTGCTTGTAATGCGAAGGCATGAGTCGCACCCGAATACGCCGTTGAATTTATGATTTTGTTGTTTGAACTTGCGTCAAAGAGGAAGGCATTTATTCCGGTTGCATACGAATCGGTGAACGTGTTATTGCCTGAAGACGTGAGCGAGTAAATTCCAACCCCGCTCATGGCTGTTCCCGATACGTTTGTAAATACGTTGTTGCTGGAAGTTGAGAGCAGCCTGATGCCCCTGCTTTGCGCCGTTGCATTTAGATTTGTTATTATGTTGTTATTGGCTCCTGAGGCAAAAGAAACTCCGATGCTGTCTGTAAGTGTGTTGGTCGTATTGACGTTTGAGATTGTGCCGAACGTAGCCCCTGTGAAAAGTATGCCGTTGTCAAAGTTGGAGATGTTGCAGTTCTTTATTGTTGTATTGAACTGGGTGGAATAAATCCCGTAGGTGGCTGAGCCGTTGTTGCCTATGATGTTCGCCCCTTGGCAGTCTATTGAGTTGTTTTGCCCACCATCTATGTAGACTGCGCTTTTTGCAGTCGTGATGCCTCTTGTGAGGTTTAGGATGTTGTTGTTTGATGCCGTCTGTATATAAATTGCGTGAGAAGTAGCTGAGTAGGCAGTTGTGTTTATAAGTTGATTGTTAATTGCACTTGAATAAAACCACACTCCATAACTTGTGCCCGATGTGAAATTTGAGTTTGTTATGGTATTGTTGCTGGTTCCTTGTATGGTGATGCCCCTCCCCGAACTGCTCGAAGAACTGGTTACGTTTGTTATGACGTTGTTGTTTGAGCGGATGTATATGCTCTCCTCACCATCTTTTGTTATGCTTGAATTCACATTCAGTATTGTGCCGTTGTTTGCGCCTGAGGCGAAATACAATCCCTCTGCGAAGTTGGAGATGTTGCAGTTCTTCACGGTGCTGTTAACCTGATTTGAATACACTCCATATGTGCTTGTCGCATTATTCCCAACCATTGAGAACCCTATACAATCCAGCGACGCATTCTGAACGTTCACATTAACGCATGTCGCATTGTTTATAGAAACATTATTGGCAAGCATATAGCTTACGCCTGCAACAGTCAAATTGAAGCAACCCAATACCGGAGTCGTGTTCCCACCAAACCACCAAGTGTTCAAAACGTTCGTAGTCCAGTCAAAACTCCTGCCTCCTGCGGAACCGTTGAAGAACGCCGTATTGTTTTGCGCCGTTGCCGCACTGCCATCCGCAGTGAGAGTTGGCCACCATCCCAGATTGAGCCTGGATGCGATGTTCTGCGTACCGTCCGAATAAAACTTCTGCGATGAGTTATCATTCGAAATCGAGTTCGTGTTATTTGCGAAGTAGTTGTTTGTCGCATTGAACAAAGACACTCCGTAGCTGCTTGTGGAAGTGAACGTGTTGTTCCTTATATCATTCGTTGCCGAGCCGTTCTCAAGCCTAAGCCCTGAGAAGTTTGCATTAAGGATGTTGTTTGAGAAGGTGTTGGAAGAGCTGTTCAACAGGTATGCCCCTATGTTTGCGGTCGAGGTTATCACGTTGTTTGTTGCCGTGTTGTTGTTCGTGTTCACTGCCAAGTAGCCTTGCCCATTTAATGATTGGCATATTGAATTTGTTATCGTTATGTTTGAGCTCGTACCTTTCACATAGCAGCCTGCCAATGCGCTTGAGCCAGTCTGGTTGGCTGTCAGGTTTGTAATCAGGACGGCGCTTGAGTTGGAGATGTACACTCCGTATCCTGTGCTGCTGGTGACACTTGTGTTTGCAACTATAGTGTTGTTTGAATCAAGGTTGTATAAGGCATGCGAAGAGGTTGACATCGCAGACCTGAACTTTGCAGTCGGGTTTTGGTAAAGCAATAGTATCTCATCCGCTGAGAGAGCCCGACTGAAGAACATCACTTCATCTATTGAACCATTGAACCAGCGGGGAGTTGCTGTCAGGTTTCTTTTTCCGATGTATGCTGGGAAGGTGTTTGAAACATCACCATTTTCAGCTGCGATGTTAACCACACTATCTAATACGCCATTAATGTATATGGTTAAATTTCCATTTCGGACATATGTTGCGGTTGCATAATACCACTGGTTCGAACTTAGTGTCCCAACAGACGTTCTGGCTATTGGTGACGTAGGTGCCACGCCGTCTGAGATATATGCCCTGAGATTTCCCGTATCCAGAATTTCGAATTTGTATATGCCATAACTGCTCGACTCGCCTGTGTCCGTTTCCTTTGCGATTATGACCTGCCTAGTCAGATTGTTATTAGTATTGACCCACGCGGTTATTGTAAAATCGCTTGTGCCAGGATTCAGGTTGGCACTGTTTGGAATATTCACAGATTGGTTCACTCCGTTGAAACTCAATGCCGTTCCGCTTTGTCCTGTTACCCATACAGGGCTGTTTATCAAAGTCCCGTTGTTTTGACCTCTGCTATCAACGGCGATAGTGCTGCTTGTGTTGTCAAGTTTCCAATATGAAACAAGCCCTGGCGAGTTGTTCATGTCAGCCATGCCCGATATAAATGTGTTGTTTATAGAAGACAATTTTATTCCGTTGCCAGAAACAGAAGCTCCGCGTGAGCTGATGAATCTGTTGTTGCTTGAACCAACATCTGCGTATATTCCATGCCCAGTTACTGCGTTCCCTATGGTTCCTGTTATCGTGTTGTTTGTTGCGTTCGCAGTCAGGTATATTCCGTTGCCGCTTGTGAAGGTTGAGCTTGCAATGCTGTTTAATATCGTCCCGTTGCTTGCACCACTGAAGCGGATGCCGTCTGTGAAATTGGAGATGAGGCAGTTCTGTATGGTTGTGTTCAACTGGTTGGAATAGATGCCGTAGGTGCTTGAGGCATTGCTGCCCGTTAAGCTCGCGCCTTGGCAGTCTATTGAGTTGTTTGCTCCGCCGTCAATATATATTGCGCTGCCGTTTGTTGTAAAACTTCTTGTTAGATTGAGGATGTTGTTGTATGAAGCGTCGGTTAGATATATCCCCGTTCCACCCGCACCCGAACTTGCTACTGTTGAATAACCTATTGAGTTTATTATTTCGTTGTATCTTGCTTGTTCAATGTCTATTCCCGCCCTTAATACGCTTGACGTTATTCCTGTTGAGTTTATCATCAAGTTGTAGTTGGAACTTCCGCGAATGACTATTCCGTAACCTAAGGTCGCAGTAGCGTTGTTGTTTGAGATTGTGTTATAATTCGACCCAACATACACGAGTATGCCCTGCCCGTTTGGAAAGCTATATGCGCGGGTGGTGCTTACGTTGTTGTTGTTTATCGTGCCGTTGTCTGCACCATCAAAGTAAATGCCTACTGAGAAGTTGCTGATGTTGCAGTTCTTCACTGTTGTGTTGAACTGGGTTGAATAGATGCCGTATGTGCTTGAGCCATTGCTGCCTATAAGGGATGCCCCTTGGCAGTCTATTGAATTGTTCGCACCGCCATCAATATAGACTGCGGATTTCACAGTTGTGAAGCTTCTTGTTAGGTTGAGGATGATGTTGCTGGAGGCGCTTGATAGGTAGATGGCGTGGGAAGTGGCTGAGTAAGCGGTTGTGTTTATGATTTGGATGCCTGAAGTTCCGCTGATATCAATGCCGTTGTCTCCTGTGAAGTTTGAATTGATTGTGGTGCAATTGTCTGAAGCTGAGCTGAAACTAATTCCTTTTGCAGCTCCTATGCCGGTTGAGGTTGTAACTGTAGTGTTAATGCTTGATGAAACTGATATTCCGTTGTATCCGAGAGAAATGCCCGTTGAATTGATTACTTGATTGTGGTATGAAGATGTCTGTATGTTAATGCCTATACCGGCTGTGGAAGTTCCAGTTGAATTTATGATTTGGTTATTGTTTGCTGCGGAAAAGAGCATAATTCCAGAACCGCTTATGGTTGTGCTGTTCGTGTTTATTATTATGTTTTTGTTTGCGCTGGATTTAAGCAGTATCCCATTTCCTGTTGAATTCGGATAATTGCTGGTTGCAGAAGTATATATGGTCACATTGCTTATTGTGCCGTTCGTCGCGCCAAGGAAGTATATGCCGGTTCCAAAGTTGCTTATGTTGCAGTTCTGCACGGTTGTGTTGAACTGGGTGGAATAGACGCCATAATGCGCACTTGAATTATCCCCTATCAAACTAAAACCTTGGCAATCAATGGACACATTAGCCCCCGTCGTTACGTTTATTCCGTTCGTCGCCCCGCAGGTCAGGGAGGCGTTAAGCTGGTAGTCCGTGTTCGCCGCAGTCGCAAAGTCGCAGGCGGTTATGTTCGTGACCGCCATGCTGGTCGCTGCGAGAAGGAAGAGGAATGCGAGGATGTGCAAGAGTTTCATTTTCAAACCTCTATTATCTGTATTTGCCCGAGACACGTCATGCGGTGCAAGAGGCGTGGCGGCGATCTTTTATTTCTTTTTCGCATGTGTTTCAACCTTTGAATAACATTTGCATTTCTGGATATATTCCGGAGGGCAGGGTATTGTGCAAAGCACATTCACGCCTCCGCATTTTTTGCATGGGAAGGAATACATGCCCATCTAGCCACCTAATAAACAAGTGGGCTTTCTTTTTTGAGTTCTTCCAAATCTTTCAGAGCTTCGTCCTTGCTCCATTCTAGTGCAGGATACGGTGGATGGGAGTTTTCATTATTAGAGTGCGTCCAGAGATACCCTCCTTCCACCTGCGGGATAAACTCTTCTTCACACATCTTTCCGCATACCCTACATTTACTTGTTCCTTGTTTCCCTGCCATATTAACCACCTTCTGAAATTTATTCAGCCCCGCCCAGTTCCCTTTCAGGAGTTTCGTCTTTAGGAGTTTTCTCTTCGACCGGCTCCTTAACCATCCCGTCATCCACCATCACGACACGCGCCACCTGCACTACTTCGTTGCGGAAGCGCTGCACTTTTTGGATAGGGACATTGTTCATGATCTCCTGCCAGCCGCTCTCATCACTCCAGACTAATTGAGGCTGGTAAGAAGTCATCTCATCAACAACTTCGACTCGCTCTCCAGCTGCAACCACTTCGGCTCGTTGCGCTTCAATCTCATCAACACCCTCGAGCATCACAACTTCACCCGCCGCGACTTCCTGCACTTCGTCTACCATTTGGATTTGCTCGCGCATTACGGCGTGGGCTGAAGGCAGAGTGTAGATTGAGAACAACGCCGCCGCAAAAAGAAATGCCAGGATATAAGATAGTTTCATTTAGACGCACCCTGATCCATTCCAGACTGAGCCGTTGGCACAAATAATATTATTAATAGTGAACTCAGATGCGTTGCCGGTTTTATAAGTCGAGACGATTGTGTTGCCCGTTGTCACGTCACCTGTTTTGATTTGAATGTCGTCGACGGCTATCCAAATCCCATAAACAATAAGAAGGAGTGCGGCTATCACACCAATCACCTTGCGATAGGAAAGTTCCGCATAAGCAAAGAGGATTAATAGGATAAGGCCGAAAAAAGCCGCGATCTCTAGGAGCATAAACTTTTATGAACGGCAGAGTATTTAAATGTTATCCTAGACATCGTTATAGATGTTTATTTAAATTATCTTTTATAATGCTTGCTCACATTCATCCCACGACTAAAGTCGTGGGTTTTCTGTGAGCAAGCATTATAACTATTAATCTGACTCCTTCTTTTTTACAACTAATTAGGTATTTAAATGTCCCTCTTACAATCCACGCCTTTTTCCGAACCTTGAAAGATTTCCGAGCACATCCACTCTTCCAGAACCTTTTCCAAAATTAGCGAGACCTCCGCGCATTCCTCCGCTGCCTCGTATGAAGCCAGTCATGCCCTCGCCGCTTCTTCCAAGCCTCATCATGGTTGTGTCGCGGACTTCCTGCGGGACAAAAATTTTGCTCTTGATTGCCTGCGCTCCGCCCTGACCGAAACCAAAACGTGCCGGTCCATACTTCTCTTCAGGAGGCACTGCGATTGGTCTGCGGTTTTCCCACATCGCGCCGACGGTTTGCGAGCGGCGTGCTGGAGCCTGCTCGACATAATTGTAGCGTTGGTCCTGTTGGGTTGTGCGACCCATTGCGAGCCTTCCCTGTTGTCTCAACTGTTCTTTTTTATATTGAAGTTGTGCTATCCTATATGCGTTTGCTTGGCTTGCGCTATAACCTCCGCTTCCGCCCTTTCCTGACTTTGCGGCTGTTTTCGGAGCAAACATACTTATCATCCTGTTTGCAACTCGTTCGTCAACAGGGGTGCCTTGGGCTTCGCGGATGGCTTTTTGTTGAGCGGATATATTGGCTTTTACTTTTTCCAATTCGAGTCTCTGATCGAGCTCGCTCTTCTTGTTTTTGAGACCTGTGATTACTGCGTCGAACTTGCTCTGTTCTTTTGCCTTGTCTTCTTTGGTAGGAGTGTATTTCTTTCTTACTTCCTCTGCGCCCCTGCCTAGGATATTTCCAACGTTCTCCTCAACGCCACGTACTGCCTTTGCACCCAAACTCTCCCTTGGATATTGGATCGTTTCAATAGGTTGTTTATATTCGAACTGGATTGTTTCAATAGGCTCATCTTTGAAATCGGATTCCTTTAAGTAGTGTACCTCGTCAACATCTGCTTTTATCTTGTGCGGACTCTCTTCCTTGTAATCAGTAATATCAAATCTTTCCTTCCCACTTACTGCGTCTATGTTCTCAGTCTTGGTATCAAAAGCGATAGTGTCAATCCCTTCAAGCGGATCTTCTTTTTTCTTAGCCATACAAAACACCTGAAGATAGTATGTCGTCTGTTCTATTTAAACCTTAACTACAGGTTGCACTAAGGAGTGTGAGAAGCCTGTGTTTGCCGCGACCCAGCAACCACAGGGAAGCAATTAGTGTGACTTAATGTTGCCGCATGTGTTTGAACATTTCAACTTGGCGCAATCTTTCCTTTGCCTTTGCGAATGAAGAATAAGTTCCCATGCTGCGTCCGCTTTCTGCGAGTACTCTGAATTTACTGCCTATTTTTCTAATCATGTTTTCACCCCTAAGCTTTCGCTAGGAGAACTGACATCCTCCCACGAATAAATTCGTGGGGTTCCTCTATTTAGGTTTAGTGTTTCCGGTTTCACAGAATTTCACTTTTAGGGATATCAGTGTTCCCTTTTAACAAATCACTTTCTTTGC
>Ga0007800_10000143_pt1 | contig 30584 bp, 35 predicted proteins | sample CryBogmetaGMA14M_FD_60366 | JGI IMG/M metagenome (GOLD analysis project Ga0007800, IMG submission 60366) | Freshwater microbial communities from Crystal Bog, Wisconsin, USA - MA14M | ecosystem: Environmental > Aquatic > Freshwater > Lake | place: Crystal Bog, Wisconsin, USA | collected 2009-07-06 | reverse complement strand
GTGCAGGGAACAGATGGCCGCCCGTTCCGCCGCCTGCAATAATGAGTCTCATTGTTTTTCCCCGAGTGAACCGCCCTGGCCCCTGGTTATGGCCATCAGGATCCCAAGGCCGGACAGGTTCATGATCAAAGAAGTTCCGCCCAGTGACACAAGAGGCAAAGGAAGCCCCTTGGTCGGCAACATTCCCATGGCCACGGCCATGTTGACCATTGCCTGTAGACCGATCAGAGACGTGATGCCGAATGCCAGGTACCGGTGAAACTCGTCCCCGCTCCTAATGGCCGTCACTAGTCCCCGACAGATCAGCAGATAAAAAAGGATGATCAACAAGGCGACCCCGAACAGACCCAACTCCTCCCCTACCACGGAAAAGATGAAGTCCGTATGCGGCTGGGGAAGGTAGAATAGCTTCTGAATGCCTTGCCCGATTCCCACTCCCCATAAACCTCCGCAGCCAAAGGCCACCAGACTTTGAATGATCTGAAATCCAGAATTCAGAGGATCACTCCAGGGGTCAAGGAAACTTTTGAGCCTGGACATGCGGTACTGGGCGCTTATGGCTATGTGGAAGAGAAAAGGCAAGCACAGGATAGCAATACCCAGCAGGTGCTGAAGCCGGACGCCGGCAACGAAAAGCATCATGAATCCTACAATGGTTACGATAACGGCCGAACCGAAATCAGGTTGAATGAGCACCAAGAAAACCACCACACCCATGACCAAAAGATGAGGTAATAACCCCACGGCAAAGTCCCGTATACCTTCGCCCTTCTTTGCAAGCGAGCGAGCGAAAAAAATTATTACGGCATACTTAATCAGCTCCGAAGGCTGCAGATAGAACCCGTAAGGCAAACGCAACCACCGATGCGAGCCTCCCAGTTCAGCTCCTATCCCGGGAATGAAAACAAGGATCAACAGAATTATTCCAGAGCCCAGAATAGGTGCGGCAGCTATTTTCCAAAAAGAGGGGTTCACCCGAGAGAAAAGGTACATGAGCACCAATCCGATGATCATGGAAAACCCCTGCTTCTTCGTATAATAAAAGCCGTCGCCGAACTTGCCGGATGCGATGATGTACCCCGCGGAGGTCACCATCACGATCCCAATGGCAAGGATCAGGACGACTACCGTCAAGAGAAACGGATCGGGTCCGTAACCTCTTTTCGGCTCAGCGGCTTCAGTTTGAGCTTGGGCATTTTGGCCCATTACTCACTCCTGAAAACAAGTCTGCACTCATCGGTTTTATCCTTGGCCGGCACAGACCTCTCGGGACGTTCCCGGTACGCACGTCTGCCTGTGAAAGCGTAAGCGCAACAATAAAACCGGGCTCCAGGAAAGCGGCCGGGTAAATCTCTTGATTGAGAGTCGTCATTGTCAGTATTCGCACAATACCTTTCTTTAAAGCTGTCCATGTGTTGTCTCCCGGGACGCTAGCGCAGCTTCAAGGTGCTGACCGCCATGAGTGCAAAAACAATAGAGATAATCCAGAACCTCACAATCACTTTGGGTTCCGGCCACCCTTTCAGTTCGAAATGGTGGTGTATCGGGGCCATGTTGAAAATCCGTTTGCCGGTAGTCTTGAAAGAAGCTACCTGCAGGATGACCGACACTGCTTCGATGACAAATACTCCACCGGCAATCACCAAGAGGATCTCGTGCTTGGTAACCACCGCAACAGATCCTAAGAGCCCGCCTAGAGCTAGGGAGCCCACGTCCCCCATGAAGACCTCGGCAGGATAGGCGTTGTACCAGAGAAATCCCATTCCAGCCCCCAGCATGGCTCCGCAGACCACACAGAGTTCGCCGGCGCCGGGGACATACGTCACCTGAAGATACTGGGAGAGTTTGAGATGTCCCGCAATGTAGGCAAAAAGCAAATAGGTCGCACCACAGATCATGACAGGCCCGATTGCCAGCCCGTCAAGCCCGTCGGTCAGATTGACCGCATTGGAAGAGCCGGCTATTACCAGGGCCGCGAACGGTATGTACCATATACCCAGGTCCGGATTGAAATTTTTGAAAAACGGCACGGCCATGGTGGTCTTAAACCCCGGGTCCATCCAGAGCACAAAACCTATCAGCGCGCCTATGACTAGCTGGCTGCACAGCTTCTTTTTGCCGCTGAGCCCCCTGTAGTTCTTCCGGATGATCTTGAGGTAATCGTCCAGGAATCCTATGGCCCCGTAGCTCAACGTGACCCCGAGCACGATCCAGAAGTAAAGGTTGTCCAGACGAGTCCAGAGCAAGCAGGAAAAGGTCATGGCGAAAAGGATCAGAAGCCCTCCCATGGTCGGGGTCCCGCTTTTCTCAAAATGGCTCTTAGGACCGTCTGTCCTGATCATCTGGCCGATCTGGAATGCCCGGAGATACTCCACCAGCGGGCCTCCAAGTAGGAAACTGATGATCAGGGCAGTCAGAGTAGCCATTATCGCCCTGAAAGTAATGTACTTGAAGACATTGAACAGGATCGAATGTGCGCCTAAAGGATAAAGCAGATGGTAGAGCACGGGCTAATTCTCCTGCAATATACGATCGGCAATGAACTCCATCTTCATCGCTCGGGAACCTTTGACCAAAATAATTTCGAAGTTTTTTAGATCCGGACTTATAACTTCCCATGCAGCCTCTTTGTCCGGGACAATGCTCAGCACTCGTCTATCTCCTCCAGCTAAAATGAAACCTTTGGAGAAAAACCGCCCGAATGCTCCCACAAATATGACCCTCTGGATACCAAGCTCCGCAGAGCGTCTTCCCACTTCCTCATGGAGCCTTTCCGTATGTTCCCCGAGTTCCATCATGTCAGCCAGGATTGCCAATTTGTTTGATCCAGGACTGCTCGAGGCTAAAACCTCCAGGGCAGCATTCACAGATTGAGGATTCGCGTTGTAACAGTCGCGCATCAGGCTGCGCTTGCAAGGAAGGCTGACCATTTCCATTCTCAGTGCCGGCGGCATACAGTCGTTCAGACCTTCAGCTACATCCCTCAAGCTCATTCCCACGGACAACGAGGCCGCAGCGGCTGCCAGGGCATTAGAGACATTATGGAGGCCCTGAATACGCAATACGATTTCCTGCCTTCCTGCCGGGCATATCATCTCGAATACGGTCGGTTGGCCATGTCTTATTTCGGAAGCTCGAAAATCTCCGTTCTCCACACCAAATGTCACTACCCGAGCTTTGCAATCCCTGACGAATGGGGCCAGGTACCTCTCATTGTGAGGCAATACGGCTGTTCCTTCCGAAGAAAGAGCCCTCACAAGCATAAATTTCTCCCAGGCGATGTTCTCCATGGATTTCAGACCCTCCAGATGTACCGGGCCTATTGTCGTAATCACCGCCGTGTTGGGAGACGCTGCAAGGGCAAGAGACTCCATTTCTCCGATTCTGTTTATTCCGGCTTCCACAACCGCTGCGGTGTGCCGGGGACCCATGTTCAGCACGGTCATGGGCAACCCTATAAGATTGTTAAAATTTCCTTCTGAAACCAGGGGACAATGCGACCGTCTCAAGACGGCCGCAATCATCTCCTTGACGGTGGTTTTGCCGGAAGAGCCGGTGACCGCGATCAGGGGGGTGTGATATTTCTGACGGTGGGCTGATGCAAGATCGGATAAAGCTCGGAGGGTGTCCTGAACCTGGATCAGGACAAGGTTGGTGAGATTTTCGGGGATTTCCCTGTCGGCATCGCGGTCCACCAGGCCTCCTCTGGCTCCGGCTTCCAGGGCCGGAAAGAGAAAATCATGTCCGTCAAAGTTCGTACCTCGCAGTGGTACGAACAGGTCGTTTTTCCTTATGTCTCTCGAATCGGTCGATATAGCATCGAAGGTCGTACCATGCTCGCCTCGAAGCAGTGTGCCTGTGCAAGCCCGTACAATGTCGGTTGTCGTATAGGGTCCGCCTTCGGCTCTCATGTCTGTTGCCTTTGCGGTTGCGAAGCCTCTTCCAGTTTTGTCAACTCTTCACGGAGAACTTCCCGGTCGTCAAACGGATGTCGAATGATGCCGATTTCCTGGTAGGTTTCATGTCCCTTGCCGGCCACCAGCAGGATGTCCCTGTCTTGCAGACGTTTCACGGCAAACGCGATGGCTTCCCGGCGATCAGGAATCACCACGTAGTGCCCGGACTTCAGGAGCGATCCGTTAAACTCTTCCGAGCACCGAGCAAACCCTTGAGCAATGACCCCGTTCTCCACCTGGTGAATTATGTCCATCGGCTCCTCGGTTCGAGGGTTGTCCGACGTGACCACTACAAAGTCACTCCCTTGCGCGGCTTCCTTGCCCATGATCGGTCGCTTGGTCCTGTCTCTATCCCCACCGCACCCCATCACCGTTACTATTCGGCCCACCCGAAACTTGGCGAGGGCCTCCAGCACGTTCTTAAGGGCGTCAGGAGTGTGAGCATAATCGACGAAAATGTTCCCTCTTTCCGACGGCACACGCTCAAGCCTGCCGGGCACCACCTCCACAGCCTCTATTCCTCTACTCACGGCTTCCTTGGGGATGTGAAGCCTTTCCGAGACCGCAACAGCAGCCAGGATGTTCAGAAGGTTGAATGCCCCGGTAAGACGGGACTGAACGTGAACAGACCCCGATCCATCGACAACCGTTCCCGAAATACCCTCCGCAGTCAAAGAAACTTTGTGTGGATGTACTGTGCAGCCGGATTCCGTGCCGTACCCGGTTACGGGTATGCCTGGTATCTCTCGGGCAAGCCTCACACCATACGGGTCATCCAGGTTCACTATCGCCTGTACATTCTTGGTCCTGCATGACAACGGGAGAAGCCTGCTGAAAAGAATTTTTTTCGCCTTGTAATATTCTTCAAGATTTCCGTGGTAGTCGAGATGGTCCTGGGTAAGATTTGTAAAAACCCCCAGGTCGAAGTCGCATCCTTCGAGCCGTCCACTATGGAGGCCATGTGACGACACCTCCAGGAGCGCATGGGTTACCCCATCGGCAGCCATGTCTGCGAGCATCCGCTGGAGGTCCGAAGCCTCGGGAGTCGTATGGCCGGCTGTATATTCTCTGCCGCCCCAGCGGTACGAAATAGTCCCTATCACTCCCGGACGTAAACCTGCCGCTAAAAGCACTGATTCCATGAGGAAAGTCAGGGTAGTCTTACCGTTTGTCCCCGTGATGCCTACCACAACCATCCGTGAAGCAGGTCTGCCGTAAATCAGGGAAGCAACCGGACCAAGGACCCTCCGGGTATCATCCACCTGTATCCGGGGGACACCGGCAATTCCAGGCCCAACCGGATGCTCGGCCAGGACCGCTGCAGCGCCGGAAGCTATTGCCTGCTCAATATAGTCATGGCCGTCGCTGGTCTCACCGGGAACCGCAACGAAGAGCCATCCAGGTCGCACCTTCCTGCTGTCGTGAGTCAGTCCGCTCACCGAGATGAAGGGATCACCTTCGAGCACCGCTCCTTCAAGGATCGCCAAAATATTTTTGAGTTCACACTTCACGATGCTTGTCCGTCAAAGGAGACCGTAAGAGGGGCCCCCTCTTTCAAGATGCTGCCGGGTTTAGGCTCCTGGCCCACAGCTAAGCCGGATCCCTGAAACGAGGCATCACACTTGATCTTCCCACACACATCGAGCACCTGGCGCATATCGAGGCCCTTCATGTCAGGCAAAATCCACTCTCGAGGCCCCGGCCCTTTGCGTACGGGAATGCCTTGAAGCTGAATCGTATCGGTCTTGCCGTAGTCCGTGGCGTTCGTAGAAGCAACCAGCCCGGCTTCAGTAGGTTTCCCCCCGCACAGACCAACGACGGCCCGACCGATAGTGCTGAACACGGGAGCTGCTATTTTGCCGCCGGTCCTCTTTTTGACCGCGGGTTCATCCAGAAGGACCAGAATCACCACCCGGGGTTTCGTGTCCATGAGCGCGCCCACGAACGATGCGACATACCGATCTTCCGAATAGCCACCCGACGGATCAGCCTTTTGTGCGGTGCCGGTCTTCCCTACCACATCCACACCGGGTATGGCCGCGGCCTTTCCCGTGCCGTCCTGCACAACCTGCCTGAGTACTGACACAAGGCGCTGCGAAGTAGACTGCTTGATCACCCTGCGGACGAGAACCGGCGAATTTTCTCTGACCGTCTCTCCCATCACGTTGGTGATTCTTTTCATGAGGTGAGGCTTATAGAGAAAACCGCCGTTGATTGCTGCTGCAAAAGCTGCACAGAGTTGGATCGGCGTCACGCTTATTCCCTGCCCGAAACCAATGTTGGCCTTGGTAAGGACCGACCAGCGGCTCGGAAGGGGCAAGAGGCCGGGCCGCTCTCCAGGCAGATCAATGCTGGTGATAGAACCGAAACCGAAGCCGGTGAGTGCCCTGTAAAATTCACTTTTGGAAAGTTTTTCCGAAATCTTCACTGCGCCGATGTTGCTCGAGTGAATCATCACCTCATCAAAAGAAAGCCTGCCGTGAGGCACTATGTCGTGGATCTCGGCCCCGTTATACCGGTAGAGCCCATTATGACAGTCAAATTTTTCACCCGGTGATACTCTGTCCAGATCCAGGACCGTGGCCGCGAGGAATACCTTGAAGGTGGATCCCGGCTCAAACGTGTCTGCCACGCAGCGATTCCTTCGGACACCGGCAGAGGCCTTGGAGAAAACGTTCAGGTTGTAGGTGGGTCGAATGGCCAAGGCAAGGATTTCCCCGGTGTCGGCATTCAACACTACGGCAGCGCCGCTTTTTGCCTTGACTTTCAGCACTGCGTCCTGCAGCTCCCGCTCGACCACATACTGTATGTTGCGGTCCAGAGTCAGATGAAGGTCTCGCCTCTTGGGGTCCTGCCCTAAGGCTGCCAACATAACCGGCCGCCCAAGAGCATCCCTTTGCGCAGTCACAGGAATCGGGTCCACCTTCAGATCCACATCGTAGCCAAGCTCCAATCCCTCAAGGCCGCTCGAATCGATCCCTGCAAATCCCAAGGCATGAGCGGCAAGATCCTTGAATGGGTAAAAGCGCTGGTACTCCGTGGCAGTGAATACTCCTTCAAGATCAGCCCGCTTCACTTTTTCAGCGATGAGCGGCGATACCCTGCGCTGAATCCAAACAAAAGCTTTGTCTTCCTGCATCTTGCCCATAAGAGTTTTCTGGTCCATTTCCAAGATTTCCGCGAGCCTCTTGGCAGTCCGGCTTTTCTCACTGATCCTTCGAGGCCTGGCGTAAACGGAATGTACCTCCAAACTGGCTGCCATCTGCTCACCGGACCGGTCCAGGATCATTCCTCGCCTCGCCTCCAGGTGCAACACCATGGTCCTCTGCTTGTCGGCCCTCTTCCTGAGCGTTTCAGCATCCGTTACATGGAGCCGGTAAGCCCGAACCAGGAGTAAGACGGTTCCCACAGCGAAAAAAAAAGCGACAAAGGCAATGCGAAATGAGACCCAATTTATCGGTTTGGCATTACGGTACATGGACTAGCTTTCCCATCGCCGGGAATGTGAGCCCCTGCTTCCTGGCTTTTTTTTCAAGCTCACCGGGAGATTGCAGTGAGGCAATCTCCAACATAAGTTCGTGTTTACGGTTTTTCAGGTCCCTGTTCTTTGCCTCCAGGCTCGATATCTCGTAGCCGACCTGGACCTGCTGCATCCGGGTCCATACGTAAAAAAGACCCAGAAAAAGTAATGCCGCAGCCAGGCACGCCCCGATAAAAACGACTGCACGACGAACTTCAGCCTTTGTGAGTTCCCAGTGGAAAACCCACGCAAAAAATTCATCGGCCTGGTTCGACAGTTTTGCATCAACAGCCACGAATCTCGCTGCTCCTAAGAAACTGTGTCAAAACTAGAGCCAGAGCCAAAATTATTGTCTCTTTCGGCTTGTAAATCCCGCCTTGTCCCCCCTTGGCAAATGGGGGCTGGGTGGATTCACCAGGGTAAAATCGTGTTTCATTCGGACAGCAATTTAGGCAACTCATAGAACTCATACCGCTTCGACTCTCATCGGTCCTGCCGAGGCTTCCAAAACTCGCATGACAGCAGAACGGGCACGAGGATTCTCTCGCACCTCTCCGAGGGACGGCCTCAAAGGCCTCGGCGTGATGACCTTCCACCTTTCCCGGTCTGTGCCCCTTTGCCTGAAAGAAATCTTCACCTGTCGGTCCTCCAGTGAATGGTAGGAAACTACGCACAAACGCGCGCCGGGCTGTAAGAACTCCGGGATTTGTTCAAGTCCCTCTGCCAGGTTTTCCATTTCCCTGTTGACCGCGATTCTCAATGCCTGGAATGTCCTCGTTGCTGGATGAATCCTTCCCCGTCGCTTTCCCATGAAGGATGAAACAACTCGCACAAGGTCATTTGTCGTCACGATGTCCCCACGATTGCACGCGTCGAGCATCACGCGGGCTAGTTTCTTGCAATACCTTTCCTGACCGTAGGTTGCAAGTATTTCTTCAAGTTTATTAGTAGAAATTACTTCTAAATAACTGAGTGCCGTGTCTCCGGATGTGTTGTCAAATCTCATATCGAGGGGACCCTGGAGACGAAAACTAAAGCCTCTTTCCGGGGACTCCAACTGGTCCGAAGACAGCCCCAGGTCAAGAACGGCCCCGTCAATGGCCGTGATACCTTGAGCCTCAAGAATGCTCCGTGTGTGGTGAAATCCTCCGTGTATCGCTCTGAATCGATCCCTGTATTTGTCTAGTCTCTTCTGCGCGCGGCAGATGGCTTGAGGGTCCAGGTCCAATCCCACTACAATGCTGTCCGGGCACGATGCCTGGAGGATCGCTTCCGCGTATCCGCCTGCGCCGAGAGTGCCATCTAGGTATACCCCTGCCGTCCGGGGTTGGGTGGCATGGAGCATTTCCTGTACCATGACCGGGACATGCAAATCTTGTTTCCGTTCCGCAACGCTCCGGCGACTGGACATCGCTCCGCAAATGCCTTTGACCCGGTCTCGCGCAGTTCGTGCGCGCGATGATCCGCAGGAGAGAAATCCAAGATCGGCGGAGCCGAGCGTTCCATAAAATTAATGTCGCCTGAAAAAAAGATTATAACCAAGGTGTTCCGATGTCAAGCTATTTTTAACTTGATATTTATAAAACTAATCTTTAAAATAATTGATTTTTAATTCTAATATATAAAATAAAGCTTGTCATGATTCTTCACTCTCACCCGCCATTCTTTCATATTGACTAACCGGTTTTTCTTATCTAAATTAGTCCTGTGCCGAAGTGGTGGAATTTGGTAGACACACCATCTTGAGGGGGTGGCGGGCGAAAGCTCGTGCCGGTTCGAGTCCGGCCTTCGGCACCAAGAAAATCTCCAATGTCTCTTGTCTTTCCATTTGCCTGCACCATTTGCCATGCCCAAAACCATCAAGATCCTGAGTTGGAACGTGAACGGAATCCGGGCAGTCCATAAGAAAGGTTTCCTGGACTGGCTCAAGGCAGCCTCACCTGACATCCTCTGCCTTCAGGAGACCAAGGCCGCGCCGGAGCAACTTTCTGAAGACCTGATCCGCCCACCGGGATATTACTCCTACTGGCACTCCTCCGAGAAAAAGGGTTACAGCGGAGTTGCCGTTTACACAAAAGAGGAGCCTTTTGATAGCCAAACCGGAATGGGAATCCCCAGGTTTGATGATGAGGGGCGACTCATTCGGCTGGATTTCAGGAACTTTACCCTGTTCAACGTGTATTTTCCCAATGGCAAGTCAGGGCCAGAGCGGCTGCAGTTCAAGATGGACTTTTACCATGCCTTCCTTGACCATCTGGAAGCTTTACGTAAGCAGGTGCCTCGGCTAATCTTCGTAGGAGATGTCAATACGGCCCACAATGAGATTGATCTGGCCCGCCCGAAAGAAAACTCCAAGGTATCGGGTTTTTTGCCCATTGAGCGCGAGTGGATGGACAAAGCGGTGGACCGGGGCTACGTGGACACCTTTCGGAATTTTCATGGGGATGCGGTCCGTTATAGCTGGTGGGACCTGAAGAGCAGGTCCAGGGAGCGGAACACAGGCTGGAGAATCGACTACGTGTTCGTCACCGTTGAGATGCTCAATTCGGTGAGGGCTGCATTCATTCTCCCGGAAGTCATGGGTTCGGACCACTGTCCGGTGGGTATAGAGTTGGAATCGGACTCACGTGACGTGCTGTGAGCATAAGAAATTCAGCAGCAATGTGGCCCTAAGACTGGGCGACAATTTTTTCCGGATAGGCCTTGAACTCGGCAAGGCTTCTCGCTTTAATAGCCATACCGAGAAGCATGAGGAATACTTTTGCAAAGGCAAGGCCGCGTGATCAGGATGTTCAGCACCAACAACGACTGCACCGCTGCTCACACAAGCCCGGGTATCTTGACACCCGCGTCTGCTGGACGGATCAAACTGAGAGCGTGCTTGTAGAGCAGCCTTACTTCCTGCGCATCTTCAATGATAATGCAGAAGCTGTCGAAACTCCGCACGTAACCTTTGACGCCGTCTCCCGAAAGGAGCACCACCTCCACTTCTATTCTCGCTTTTCGGACCTGGTTGAGAAACTGGTCTTGAATATTAAAATGTGTCTTCGGCATTTCCTCACCCCCGTGCAGTTCATCCCAAGGTTAAACGCCATACGGCTCCCCGCGGCGTCCAAGTCCAGGGGAAACATTCTCGGATTACCCATCAATGCCCGAGAAAATCAGAAACAATCACTTCGATCCCGACCATATCCTCGGGGTCTCGCCATAAAACTCCGGGTTCGGAACGAAACCAAGTCAACTGCCTTTTGGCGTATCGCCGCGTGTCCCTCTTCATGAGCCTCACAGCCTCAGCCATGTCCGCCGCTCCGGAAAGGACCATGCCCATGTGCCAATAACCCAATGATTGCATGGACTTAAGGTTCATACCATAGCCGTCGCGGCAAAGTTGACTCACCTCATCCAACAGCCCACCTCTTATCATACTGTCAACCCGGTTCTCAATCCGTTCGTACAAAAGAGGCCTGTCCGGAGAAAGACTTACGAAAAGAGACCGGTACGGCCTGTCCTGAAACGCGTGTTCCCGCTGGAGCTGCGAAAGCGTCCTCCCTGTCAACTCGAATACCTCCAGCGCACGAACTATCCTGAAGAGATTGCCGGCTGGTATCCGTCCCGCAGACTCTGGATCGACTCGGACCAGCCTCTCAAAAAGGGTGCCAGGACCGTTGTCTTCCTCTTCCTGCTTGAGTTTCTCACGTAATCCCATGTCCGAAGGGGATGAATCGACGATGCCCCCAAGCAGCAACCGAATATACATCCCTGTTCCTCCGACCACAAGGGGAATCAAGCCCTTTTCAAGAATCTTTTCTATGGATTCTCGCCCCTCTCTCACGTAATCTCCCGCTGAAAAATATTCATCAGGATCCCGTATATCGATCATGTGGTGGGGCACCCGTCTTCTCTCTTCAATGGTTGGCTTGGCAGAACCTCTATCCATGCGGCGGTACACCTGGACAGAATCCGCTGATATGATCTCAGCGCAAAACTTTTCGGCCAATTCCAGACCCAACGCGGTCTTGCCCGATGCGGTGGGACCCGCAATAATGATTATGTTCGGTTTATCCTGGTCCATCATGGGGGAAAATCAATCCCTCCTGTTACCGTGCGCCATCTTGCGCCCTTTCCCGGCCGATTCGATAACCTCTGCCACGGTAGACGCTTCGGTCCGTTCTCCCCTTGCCCGGACCACATCCATCTCCATCTCGGCCATATCCTTGTAGAATGGGGTCCTATCGATCAGTGGGTACGAATCTCTGCCCACGCAATCCGTTTGAAATCTTAAGCATCCAGGGCCGGCTATCCGGGTACCGTCGGGGCGCACAAAGAAATGGCCTATTCCTGCCAGGCGGCAAATCATGGGCCTGTACTCGTAGAGGGAACAAAGCCCGTTGAAATTCAGGACGCACACCGCGTTCCTGTGCATCCGGCCCAAGGGATTCCGTCTCTTTTCCCCTATGATTTTTCGGCAGCGGAGGATGATTTCAGTTTGCAAGGCCGAGGACAGGGTGTGGAAACCATGCCTCAGGTAGAGCATTTCCCTGTATGCATGGAGAGCCAAGTCCACTGTGCAGCATTTCACCCCGTCGCAGCCCTTGCAGGAAAAACCCGCCCCCTTCGCCGCATCGGCGTAGGTAGAATCCATCATCCGGTACAGGTCTTTCAAGCGTGGTATCAGCTCTTCACCTGAAAACACGTAGGAGCCTCCTGGGGATTTACGGGGCGAGATAATCGTAGCATGATTGGATCAAAACACCACAGAGAGGGATTCCAGAAATTACAGTCAGAATGACTACATACCCTATGGGATTCACCCTCCCCTGACCCCTCCCATCAAGGGAGGGGGGAGGTAATGGGCAAGATTTACGGGTGTATCTTCCTCTCACCTGGTGGGAGACGGCAGAGCAAGAGGGTTTGGGGGTTTTGAAATAATTCTACCTATCTTATTCCTGCCAGCTTATGGCTTCTTCAGGACACGTGTCCATGGCTTCCTGGATATCGTCCTCGGAGCATGCACTCTGATCCGTCAAATAAGCCTTTTCCGTCTCTTCATTCAGTGCGAAGCAATCTTCCGCGATAGCGGCGCACGTCCCGCAGCCGCTGCAGGCCTCAATGTCGATGACAACTGTCTTAGCCATTGTCTCTCCTTTCACTATTATTCTTTTGAGGAAAATTTAAAACGTGGTCCAGTGAGCATTACATCTTCCGGTTTTTCGAGTCAACCGTTATTATCTGCTTGACTCAACATGATTACGTTGTCTATACAGTTATATCACTACTGGAGAAGCCAAACCTGAAAAAGACTGATAGAGGAGGGAACATGACTAAAGCTGAATTTGTAAATAGGCTTGCCAAAAAGGGCGAAACCACAAAGAAACAAGCTGCCGAAGCACTTGAAATGGTTTTCGGCGTGATCAGGGAAGAGTTGGTCAAGGGAGAGCAGATTTCAGTACCGGGTTTCGGCAAGTTTTCCGTGGTGCAGCGCGCCGCTCGTACGGGGATAAACCCGCGTACGAAGAAGAAGATCAAAATCAAGGCGACAAAGGCCCCTAAATTTACGGCGGCAAAAGCATTCAAGGAAGCCGTAAAGTAATCTTTCTTCGCGCTTCTTGTGCGACCTGTGCAGGATGGCAGATGTTGTGAATGATTTTCCGTGGGGGTGTTCCCCCTGTTTTGTTATGTCCTCTCTTTCTGGGAGATTATGACCACGACGACAAGTCTGAAAGGGGAAGCAGATTCCTGATAGGGGAATTCCCTTACCCTGTAATTTGAGCAAGAAGGGATGCTGGCCCATGTGAGGGCCGGCATCCATGACAGGACTAAGGTTCAGCCTACGACGTCGGCATTCAAAAGAGAGCTAAGAATATGTTCGTTTTCGGTAATCTGATTAGCGCCGTGGCCGGTGTGCTGGACATAGTCCTGAGTATCTACATGTGGATCGTCATCATATCCGCATTGATTACATGGGTGAATCCAGATCCTTACAACCCCATCGTGCGTTTCCTTTACAGCGTCACTGAGCCCGTGTTCGCGTTTGTGCGCCGCACCCTTCCCATTCCCGCGATGGGTATCGATTTCACACCCATAATTGTCCTGCTCGCAATCGTCTTCCTACAGCAATTTCTTGTAAAGACGCTGCACCAGATCGCATTGAGCTTTCATTAGGCGAAGGGCGCGGTGCTCTACAGGCCTTGTCTCTCTATGTACCTCAGGGATCATACGGATGGAGTGGTTATTCTGGTGCGGGTAAGGCCCGGCGCGTCGAGGAATGCCCTATCCACAGGCACGGGGGATCGCATAGCGGTAAAGCTCACCGCACCACCGGTGGAAGGCCGCGCCAATAAGGATCTCCTCAAATTTCTCGGCAAGAAACTTGGTGTCCCTTCTTCATCCTTGACCATCATCTCGGGGCATCAATCCAGGGACAAGGCCGTGTTGGTGCGGGGGATGGATTCTGCTGCGGCCAGGGAGCGCGTGGAAGCATGACATGGGAGAATTCTTCGATAGGGGTAGGAACAGCCGGTTGAACCCGGCCCCCCCCAGAAGACGATTGCTCCATCCCTGGCCCAAATAAGCAAACACCATCCTTGGAAAGGGACCGCAGCCAGTGGCTAGGCCTGGTTCGCGACATACCTCGAGGCCATTTACTATTTCCAAGTCTGAAAGCTATGGATGAACGGCTATAATCCATGAAAATCAGATGATGCAGTTGCCTGCGGGTCGCGGTAGCGAAGACAGGTCTTGTCGTCCATTGCCGATGGGATGCGCCGGTAATTATGGCATACACAAGTTATTGTTTTGCAGGGAACTTAATATCAGCCATAACGAAGAGCATCCACTATTTTGAGGCTGGCCGCCCTCCATGCTGGGAGAAGTCCGCCGAACAGCCCCATAAAAAAAGCGAATCCCACTGTACAAAGTGCGATTGTGGGGGTAAGTTTGAACCCAAATGCCAGTTCGGAAAAGGTTTCCCAGTTCATCGTGGAGATAGTCAGGAACTGTAGGAGAGCCCCTCCTGCCACGCCTACTGAACCGCCAATTATTCCGAGAAGAAGCGACTCCATCAAAAATGCCGTCAGTATATTCCCCTTCTTGAAACCAAGAGCCCTTAGAGTGCCTATTTCCCGTGTTCGGTTGGCCACAGCCGTGTACATGGTAACCATGGCGCCCAGGATGGCTCCCACGCTGAAGAAAATGGTCATTGCAAGGCCTAATATTCGGATAAACTTGGTCATTATTTCCGACTGCTCCCTGTAGAAGGCGATTTCACGTTTCACTTGGACGGTAAGCCTTGGGTCACTTTGCAGCCGTATCTTCAAATTTTGGAACGCTTTCTCACCAGGGACCCTCAAGATTACAGCCGAGTAGCTGTTTCTACGGAATGCGGACATGAGCTGATCTGCGTCAGTCCACAGCTCGGAATTGAAGGCGGTTTTACCGGCATCAAAAATACCTACAACTTTCCAATCAGTAAGAGCGAAATGAAGTGTCTCACCCTGTGATCCATCCTTAAGTGCATCGGATATGCTCTTACCGGCCATGACTTCCCTTGAACCGGGACTCGGGTACCTTCCTGCAACAAGTTTAACCTGAGGTCTAAGAGCCTTGGACTGTGTACCTATGCCGCGAACGACCACATTCATCGGCTTGTTTGTACCCTTTTTGGGAAGAGTTACAAGCACCAGTGCTTCTTTGGCTGCAAGTGGCTCTCCTAGAGCATTTTGCGCGATTTCAGGTTGAACTACTATAATGGCAGCCGAATTCCTTTCTATAACGCTGGAAACCTCTGTTTCTGCCGCTCCTCGAAGAATAATAACGTTTTCCTGCGATCCCGTATCTATGAGGGTCTGTTCCAGGCCTTCAGCTAGCATAAGGACGGCGGCGAAAACGAAACTCACCATTGCCATGCCTCCCACTGTCAGAACGGAAGTGAATTTTCTAATCCACAGGTTACGGAAACCGTAACTAAAGGGTATGGCCACTGTTTTTCAGCTCATTTCGAGGTGATTTCGTAGAGGTGGTCGGGTAATGGCGGAAGTTCATTTTGACCATTATCAACAAAGACTTAGCGCTTCAGCCAGTGAGCTGCGCTCAAAGGCAATACCGAAAACATCTCCAAAGTGCTGTACAACAATTTCACGGACAGCCTTCATTGATAGTTTTGGGCGTACGACTTGATTGAGATTTATCATGCGAATGTTTGGCTCACCGCAAGTAATTATCAATTCTCCAGGATCTGTTTTCAAATCGACGTTAAGGCTGAAACCGTGGAATGTGATTCTCCGCTTAATCTTCACGCCTATGGATGCGATCTTTTTCGTCGGATCAACCCAGACTCCTGGAGCTTCTCTGCGTCTAAATGACTTTACACCGAAAACCGCAAGGGATCTTATGATGGTCTCCTCCAATCCTTGTACATATTGCCTTACCGTAAGCCTGTGAGATTTTAAGTCTAAGATGGGGTATGAGACTAACTGCCCAGGACCGTGGAATGTAGCCTCGCCGCCCCTATCGACTTTGAAGAGGCCTACCCCCCGGCTTGCCAATTCCTGTTCGGAAACTAATAGGTGTGACGGATTTCCCCTGATCCCTAGCGTTACGGTGGGCGGATGTTCCAGAACAATCAATACATCCGGCCCACCGACATTTATTTTTCGTTCCACTATTCTAGTTTGGATTTCCAAGGCATCGGCATAACCTGTTGAAGCCATTTCCAGAAGCAGCATCGGCTGCAGAGTAGTCTCAACTCCTGGCTTGTGACCTTCATCAATCATTCTTGAGGGTTCATAAAGCAACCTGTTGATAAAACTCTTGATATTAAGAACTCCTATATTTTCTCCACCACGATTGCAACTCCCATACCGCCTCCCACACACAATGTAGCCAGGCCTCGCTTGACATCCTCCCGCTTTTTCATTTCGTGAAGAAGAGTGGTTAAAATACGTGCCCCGGAAGCTCCTATCGGATGCCCCATGGCTATGGCACCGCCGTTGACATTTACCTTGGCCATATCAAATCCAAGATCCTTGGCCACTTGCAGTGTCTGGGCAGCGAAGGCCTCGTTCGCTTCAATGAGATCAATGTCTTGCAGAGTCAACCCCGCTTTCGCCAGGGCTTTCCTTGTTGCTGGTATGGGCCCTAGTCCCATTACTTTCGGATCTACCCCTGCAGACGCATATGAGACAACCCTTACCATAGGCTTCATGCCCAGCGCCCTCGCCTTGTCCGCCGACATGACCAGAATTGCTGCAGCTCCATCATTTATCCCCGAAGAATTGCCCGCGGTTACGGTCCCGTCTTTTTTGAAAGCCGGCTTTAGTTTACTCAAAGCCTCTTTTGTTGTACCCATGCGCGGATGCTCGTCAGTGTCGACAACCTTGGGATCTCCTTTGCGTTGAGGGATGGATACCGGAACTATCTCATCCTTGAATCGTCCAGTCTTGATTGCATTTTCGGCGCGTTGCTGGCTCATGGCCCCCAAATCATCCTGCTCATCTCGGGAAATGGAATACTGCTCGGACACGTTTTCTGCCGTCATCCCCATGTGATAGTTGTTAAAGATTTCCCAGAGGCCATCATGGATCATGAGATCCACCAATACGCTGTTGTTCATGCGAGCGCCCCATCTCACGTTGCCGGTTGCATATGGAGCTGCGGACATGTTTTCAGTGCCGCCGGCGACAATTACTTGGGCATCGCCGACCTTAATAATCTGGGCGGCGAGTGAAACAGACCGTAAGCCTGATGCGCAAACCTTGTTGATAGTCATTGCCGGAACTTCTTGAGGTATACCAGAGCGAATCGAGACTTGGCGAGCCACGTTTTGGCCCAGGCCAGACTGCAGCACACACCCAAAAATAAATTCGTCAATCATTGCAGGATCCAGGCCTGTTCTCTTGATAAGCTCTTTGACAACTATGGTTCCAAGCTCAACGGCCGGTACACTAGCCAGGGCTCCCCCGAAAGAGCCTACCGGAGTGCGTACGGCATCAACAATGACCACTTCGTTCATGAAAAACACCTCCCTGAGGGTATTGCTGAGTTTTATCAGCTATTGAGAGTCGGTTCTGTGTACTTGATCGGACCTTCTCTATTAAATCGGTTTGTCTGCGCTGGAAGGCAGTCCCATAAATGTTGCACTGAGCAATACGATAGTTACCCTTCTCGCCATCAACGAATGAGCGAATCCGGAATCCTGATATTCTTCTCACGATAGTAACGAATCGCTCCAAGGTGCAGTGGGATGCTCAACCCGTCAAGAGCTTTTTCTAGGACGATGCTTCGACTGGCGGGATGAACTTTCGTAAGGTAATCCAGGTTTTCGTAGAGCGTTTTCGTAAGAGCATATACTATTTCCGGATCCAGCGAAGCAGTTGTTGCGAGAACATTATTCTGTCCCACCGAATTAACGGCCTTATCCTGACCGAAATAAGACCCGGCAGGGATTACACTGCGAAAAACATTTTTCCACCCCTCTGCTCTTACTGCTTCCATCTGCAAATCCGTGATTTCCAGAAAGGCTAGACTTGCCCTCCATTCATGAAAAAGGATTGCAACAAGAGGGACTGGGGTTCCTCCTGTTAGATCCAGAGCTTGGACCGTACCATTTCTTAAGGCTTCGGCCCCTGCCATGTTACTCATCGATCTAAGCCGGACATTTTGTTTCAACGACTTGACGGTACCTAACAACATTTCGGTGGTAAACCTGTTTCCACTGTCCGGTAGACCGCTCACGAGAGTCAACCCCTCCAAATCTTGAAGGGAACCTGTTTTAAGTCTGTCAGATCGGATCAACAAGTTAACGGTTTCGGGCCATAGAGTGGTAATGCCGCGAAGTTCCGTCAGCGGTTGTCCCTTGTAAACACCTGTCCCACCGTAAGCCATTGAACAAAAAATGTCTTCCGACAGTATAATGTCCGCATCTGCGATACGGATTGCTTGGATATTTTCTCTGGACCCTTCTGATATTGCTGCGGAAACCCTAATTCCTGTTACCCGCAACTTTGTTGTCCAAAGTGATGCCATTCCCAGACCGATCTGGTAATAGGTCCCGCCAGGCATCCCTGTGGCAATGAGGACTGAGATCCTGGCTGAATGTCGGTTGCGGATCACCTCCTGAGTATCTTGCGGAGCCGCGCCCAAGTTCTGGACCGAACAGATAACTAATACCGCGACAGTTGCTAGAACAAACACCGTGTTTCGGCAACCTACTAAAAAGATATTAGTATGAGGCCTTATTCCGCAATACTCCCTTGAAGTGTACTGAAGGTTTATCCTAAGACCTCCCAATTTCCTCTATAAATTACCGATCTCGGTTTCGATCCAGCCATGTTTGTGATCCAGCGGGTAAACGGATTACTTTTCAGGTTGAAATAAAAATGCCCTTTGACTAAGTTCATGCGCACGTTGTCCTTAATTTCCGGGCCAATGAGCTTGGGCAACTGCATCAAGACAGCTCACTTGATGTTTACTACGTTTTCATGCTCATGGTTAGAGGACCTACGTAAGTATAGACTTGCAGAGCTTTCATGGCAAACGGAAATTCCAGCGACCGAAAATCAGGACGCCTTTTCCTCACAGCTTTGAAAAGCTTTCCGAATCGAATATGAAGACAAGTCCTGATTTCGTGACCGAGGCAAACTGCCTGCCCGGCAAAGTCCCCAGTCTTGTGGAGAAATGATATACGTTTATGAGCAAGATTGAGGAAGGTATTGGATATATGGTGTGTCTTTACGTCTGTCTTTTTTTGTTCACCGTTTTTGTACCGGTAAGTAGCGCTGAACATGCTCACGGAGTTGATCCGCCCCCCCAGTCCGGCAAGGCAAAGAAAACTGAGAGTTATCAACTGTCGAAGCAATCCCTCTTGATCTTGGAGCGCTCAATCCTTAGATATACAAACAACGCGCGTTTGAAACACGGTCTGGTTCCGCTTGGCCCTAGCTCTCCATTGAATTTCCTGGCCCGAAAGCACAGCCAAAACATGGCTTCAGCGCGTATATTGAAACACGAGTCAAACCTGTTTCCTCCCGGCTGGAGAAAATTCAGCGAGAGATTGAAAATTATCGGAGTATTGTCCGGAAGTGAAAACATAGCTTATCATACTTCCTTAAATGATCTGGACCAATGGTCAAAGCTCATCGTGAAAGGGTGGATGCAAAGCCCGGCACACAAAAAAAACATTCTTAACCCAGATTACCGCTACTTGGGGGTCGGTATCAGCCACTCCTCAGACAGAATTGCCTTTGCCACACAACTATTTTCATTTGATCGCGGGAACCTTCCAGAAGGCAAGTGATAATCTTTCTCCTTATCGAATGACCACCTCTTTTTACTAATTGTTCACGGTATTTGAAACTAGCCTTTGACTACTTATGGGAGCCGGAATAATATAGGTTTTTTAGAGGAGTCGCCGTGTCTTCTAGGATATTCAAAATTATTCTCTTATTTGTTTGTATTGTCGGCTGCTACGGGTGTGCGAGTAGTCTCCAGAACGACAGAACCCCAATAAAGCAACCAAGAATCATCGAGGAAGACATAAGGGACGGCAAACAGCCTCAAAGCGGAATCCACGAACCCAACCAAGCTCAGAGTAGTGTTAACGGTCCAGCAGGTCCACCTGTAGAAGGATTTCCTCCCGGAACTGAACCTGGGAATAGACCGCCGCGCAGGTTTATTTGGAGAGATCATAAAAGTTCCGACAGAAAGTGGGAACCAGCTATTGACGAAGGCTCCGGCAGGAACCGTTAAGATGGAATAAATTCCTGTAAAGGTATTCGATTGATTCTTTCACCTTCACATCGTTTTCAGTCTGTTCTGAATTTCGGACGGAGTTTTCATAAGGCAGAATCAAACGAGGTTGGTTCGTCTTCTCAACAATCCTCATCCCAGCCTCGGTATTCAACAGTTATGGAGTTAATGTAAACGGAGACATGTCAAGGATTCCGGACTTTTTAATAAGCGGCCGGTTCCTCTTATTGGCCACCACCAACCTATGCCTTTTCTTGATAGTTGCGACATGGAGTTTCCTCCCTATATTTATTGTTAGTCGCGGTGGCAATAATCTCGATGTGGGCCTGGTTATGGGCTCAATCGGGATCACGTCTCTGGGATCTCTCCCTCTGATTGCCCCTCTCATGGATCGCTACGGACGGAAGGTCTTCATAGTCTGTGGAATTCTCGCTGTGGGCCTTACAAACGGATGTTTTTTACTTTTTGAAAAATACTCTCTTTTAATGATCCCAATCCGATTGATTCAGGGACTGGCCTTTGCAGCCTGTTTTAATGGATGCGCTACCGCAGTGGTAGATCTTGTTCCTCCTAGCAAGCGGGCACAGGGTATCGGCCTCTTTGGGGTATCAGGTTCTCTCGCCGTGGCCATAGGCCCATTTTTGGGAGAGTATTTCCTATTAAAATGGGGGTTCGATGCATTTTTTCTTCTTCTCATGGGGTATGGATTCCTCGGTGTTTTAGTCTCTGTTCTATTAAAGGAGTCCGCTCGAAAAATTAGACTCGGTAAAATGGAGGGGTTCTTTCCAACGGCGTTACATAATGGCCATTTGGCCATGATGACAGTCGCGGCCGTTTGTGGTTCAGGTTTTTCTGCAATGAACACTTTTTTCCCTCTTCACGCAAGGAATTTGGGCATCCAGGCCGGTATCTTCTTCGTCAGCTATGGGTCCTCTCTTGTTCTCGTACGGACCCTATTGGGAAGGCTGATAGACAGTCTGAACCGCGAGAGACTTATATTTGCATGCCTGGTAGGCTTCGGTATCATGCTATCGCTCACATCTCATATAGATTCCGTCGCTCAGACAATTTTTCTGGGGGCTCTATTCGGAATCGTGCAGGGCCTTTCTTACCCGGCCATGATGGCCCGAATGGTCGACCGATCTAACGACGGTAATCGCGCTGTAGTAGTAGCACTATTTACCGGCTCATTTGGTATCGGAATCAACTTGTCTGTACTCGGGTGGGGCTTTATTGCTAATCTGCAGGGATTATCAGTCATGTTCCTTGTTGGAGGCATGATGATGTTTGCGGCGGCGGCAGTTTATGCATGGATATTTTTCGTCGTTAAGAAACAAGCTCTCCCCCAGGGGGCCTTACTTCAGGAACGGCGCCGTAGATCAAGTCCTCATTAGTCCTGTCTCAGCAGTTTTATGATCCCCTGCCTTATTCCATTTTTCCTCTAGGCGAGTAACGTTGGAGTTAAGTCGGCATGCCTCGCTACAAATGGCAAGAACTCGCTCAATAGACCCGCAAGTAACTGCTGCCTCAAAATCTTCGTGATTTAAAAAAATGCTCGCTGATAGTACGGCAATTCTCGAAAACAATTTACGATTGACACATTGTACGAGCACCGGGTGCCATTTAATTCGAACAAACTTTAGAGAACAGCCATAAACAGAGAGTTTTAAGAAGCAAGAGGTGCAAATAAAAAAAGCTGAGCATAGCTCAGCTTTTTCATAAAATGATCGAAATCAGTTATCAGACAGGTTACTTAGAAGCCACAAGGCGGCACGAAGCGATTAACCGCAGTGCATGGAACTGCTGCTGTAACATAAGCTGGTCCGTCGAGCTTCACATCACAGCACCCGCCTCCACGCTCGCCGCGCATACCAAACAATGGGTTGAGTACCACTGCAGCGGCCCTAAAGGGAATGCTCATGCCAGCATGAATAATGCCTGGGAACAGGGACGGCATACACGTAGGCGCCACCGGTCCCCTGAGCACGTAATCCTGAGGAGAAACCAGACAACTCGTCCCTCCTCCAAAAGTAGTATTCGGTATTCCAGGCGCCGGCCATTGGCTTACAGTGTAACCCCAGGACATCCCTACACCTAATGCCAGCATGGCAAGGACTCCAAGAATTACAGCCGATCTCTTAACCATACCCTCGTCCTCCTTTCATTCAAGACTTCCAGTTTTATACTGGAATAAATGGATTTTCTTTTTTAACCAAAACTATTAAGTTATTTTTATCCAAAAAACCGTCGATTGTCAAGCACTTTTTCTCTCGCCGACTCTGTAGAGTTCCCAACTGACAACCACTCTTGCCGTCGGCTTTGCTTAGATGATCAGGGACCGGTCCGATGATAAATAAATCCCGGTCCCCCTTATTCATATGCCTCTAGCTCTACCAGAGACCGCCGAAGAAGCCGCCACCTGGACGAACCAAAGTGGTCAGAGACATCATGCCGCGAGGAAGTAAACCGCCAAATGGGCTGCCGCAAGGGCCTGCACCATAACCACGGTCACGGCATCCGTAAACGCCTCCACGGCCGGCAAAAAGCAGATCAAAAGGCGCGCCGAGCACGTTGGCCAGGGATGTCAGAAAGCCCTTACGATCCCCAGAAAGCCCTACGCCACAGCCACCACCACCGCACGCAGGCATTACGGGCGGACAGGGACCCTCAATGTTGCATTCCCACGTAGAAACTATGGTCCGTTGAATGGGATCCGGGCAGTCAGCGGGCAGATACAACGGCCTGGCAGGACACATAAATTCCTTGCCGAAGCACGGACGTGAAAAGGCCATTGACGACGCCGCCGTCATGAGCAGAATCAGTGAGAAAATACCGAGAACAACCACAGTCCTCTTAACCATACCCTCATCCTCCTTTCATCAATCCTTTTCCAAGGAAGCTTACATACCAGATTGGGATTGCCTCCACAAAAATATAACTTTGCATGTGTTTTAACGTTATTACAGAACTAGCCCCGGTTGTCAACTCTTTTTTTACACAAACGCCGGGTGTCATGGTCCGATTCGTTTTTTTGTGTCCGTTTGACAATAGCCTTGGCTTTAACGGCTTGTCAAGGGAAAATTTTAATGTTGGTCAACCGAAGAGCATTCTTGACTTTATACAAATTACTCGATGGAATACCTTTTATTCAGGATTTTTCCCATCCCAGACGCGCTCGGTTCACCATGGTGCCAAGGGAACAGGTTCTCCCTTGGTCGAAGATTATTGACTCTCGGCCTGTCTAGGGCTAAAAGAAAACCATTGAGAATTTGTCTCATGACGCGCCTTTCAGACTTGACTTGTAATTTGGAAAGGGCACTTTATATCATGTTGAGAAAACTTGTAGAATCCACGTGGTTCAGAAAGAAAAAGGAGCTACGATTCATGCCAGATCAAGGGACAAACCCTGCATTCAGCGGTTCATCAAAATATGTCTTGGACGAGGAACTCGCAAAGATCGTCAACATCTCCATTGCTCTCGAAATGCCTTTGCTGCTTAAGGGCGAACCTGGAACAGGCAAAACTATGCTTGCTCACTCAATCGCAGAGACCTTGGGAATGCCACTGATAGTGCTTAACGTTAAGTCGAGCCTAAAACTGGTAGAAGCCCTGTATCAGTACGACACTCTTACGCGATTGAACGACAGTCGGTTTGGAGATTCCTCGCGGGATGTAAGTAACATCCAAGACTACATTAGAATGGGGAAAATCGGGCGGGCATTTGTTGCAGATACGAAAACGGTATTGCTTATTGACGAAATCGATAAGGCAGACACCGATTTCCAGGACGACATGCTCGATGTTCTAGACCAGATGGAGTTCGACATAATTGAAATAGATAAGACCATCTCGGCGCGTCTCAGACCAGTCATCATCATAACGTCAAACGCCAAGAAGGATCTTTCCGATCCATTTCTGGGCAGGTGTAATTTCCATCATATCGCTTTTCCAGAGCCCGATATGATGAGGCAGATCGTGCGTGTGCATTTTTCAGACCTGGACAATGAGCTTCTGGAAATTTGCGTGAAGACTTTTTATGGACTCCGGGAATTACAAGGGATCGAAAAGAAACCGGCCACACGGGAACTCATTAATTGGATTAGAGCCCTGCGCCAGGATCATGATTTCAGGCCAAAGGACATGGTGCAGGGAAAGATTCCGTTTCTCGGCATTCTTTTCAAGAAAAGTCCGGATTACCAGCAGGCTGTTCAACAGATCCGTCGTCGCCGCAGCTAAATGGTTTTCTAAGGTGTTATAATGTTTGTAGATTTTTTTTACATGCTCAGAGATTCGGGAGTGCCTGTATCGCCGACTTCTTTTCTCCGCTTGCACAAAGCGCTAAAAAGCGGCTTAGTGACCGGTTTGAGTGACTTTTACACGGCTGCACGGGCAATCTTGGTAAAAAGCGAGCGATATTTCGATATCTATGATCAAGTTTTCGCCCACTTTTTCCAAGGAGCTGAACTTCCGGATTTCAAGGGGGCCGAGCTGGACGCGGCGGCAAGGGCTCTGCTGGACGAATGGCTTAAAGATCCACAAGCTTTGGCTGAGGCCTTGGGGATCAATCAAGACGAATTGAAGGCCATGTCACCGGAAGAACTGCTGAAGTACTTTTTGGACAGGCTCAAGGAACAGACTGAGGCCCATCATGGCGGCAGCCGTTGGATTGGAACCGGCGGGACTTCACCCGTAGGTCACTCGGGTTTCCACCCGGGTGGTATGAGAGTGGGCGGACGGTCCATGAATAAGTCTGCGGTTAAAGTAGCGCTTGACAGGCGCTACCGTGATTACTCCATCGAGGGTCCGCTAACCCAGGCCCAGATGGGAGAAGCGCTTAAGAGACTAAGAAGGATGGTGCCGGTTGGACCAAGAGATAACTTGAACATTGACGAAACAATATCAGCAACCACTAAGAATGCAGGTGAAATTGAAATTGTCTTCGACAAGGGTCTACGCGACAGGTTGAAAATCATCCTCATGATAGATAACGGCGGCTGGTCGATGGATCCTTATGTCGAAGTCGTCCAGACACTTTTTAACTATTCTCGTTCACAGTTCAAAGACCTCAAAACTTTTTACTTTCACAATTCAATTTACGACTTTGTGTGGGAAGACCCCCCCAGACGATATAAGCCTCAGCGTATCCAGGATTTAGCAAGCTGGGACCCGGACTCAAGACTCGTCATTGTTGGCGACGCCAGCATGGCTCCCTATGAGCTTATGGCGACCGACGGCTCCATCCACATCGAGGAGCGGAGCGGACTACCGAGTATTGATCGACTGAACCTCTTGGCAAAGTTGTTCCGTCATTGCGCTTGGCTTAACCCGACACCTTCGAGGCTATGGTCCATGACCAGAACCATTGGGATAATTTACAGTATCTTTCCCATGTTCGAACTTACCCTGGATGGTCTTGACGGGGCCGTCACACAGTTGATGAGCCGCAATTAGGAAATTTTGCAGCCGATTTGTTTGGTGAATTTTGTTACTCGACTTGTTGGTAAGTGCAGTATCGTGTAGAATTTGTACGCTCTCTCGAGAATAAATTACCGTTGGGAGGCGGTTCGATAAGCGACGAATTTTCGTAAGATTCACGAATCGCCTTGAGAATTCTTATCGCAGACTGACTCCCTGTGTCGGGTTTTTTATCTTGACGTATATTATGTGCCACATAGCTCCCCCCCTTGATCTCATGCAGGATTTGGTATAGTGAACCCTCAGCAAGCGGTCCTGAAGGAATAACTCACTATTACTAGAGGCCGTAATTGGTTATAAATAAGAAAAAAATTCTCGCCGCACTGACGATTTTCCTTAAGGCTTTGATGATTCTTATCTGCGGCTATCTCTTTATTATTATAGTAATAGTACTATGGACTTTCGAGGTTAAACTCCAGCGTTGGCCGATTTTCATCTATTCGGCCCCCTTTTCGCTCCGCATAGGTGACGACATTAACGGTGTCCGTCTATTAGAGCGTTTGGGCAGGCTGGGCCATGTAGGGAATGATGTCGTCGTACAGGAGCCGGGCCAGTGGACCCTGTCCGGCTCGGAGTTGAGCATTTTCTTAAAGTATAGCCCTTTGAAGGGTCTGGGCATTGTGAGCGGTCCAGTCGGAATATCCTTGGATTGGAACAAAATTCGCTCCATTCACCTCGTGCGGGCTATGGAAGACGTTAATCAGATCACCTTTGAGCCGGAGCTGATCAATATTATTCCTGCTCGCGGTTGTGGGCCTGAGCTATGCCGTCCGGTGTCTCTGGAAAACGTCCCTCCTTTGTTGAAGGACGCAATTATTTTGACGGAAGACACTCACTTCTTTTCTCATAGCGGCATAGATCTGACTTCCATTCACAGGGCCTTCAAGACAAATATCAAGGCTGGGCGTTATGTACAGGGCGGAAGTACAATTTCTCAGCAGTTGATTCGAATGACTCTCTTGACTCCCGAGAAGACACTCTGGAGAAAAGTTAACGAAATTCTACTCGCTGTTGGGGCTGAAGCGATCTACAGTAAGAAGACAATTCTGCAGGCCTACTTAAATCGTGTTTACCTGGGGCATTGGGGAGCTTTTCCCATACGAGGTATTGCAGAGGCATCAAGACACTTTTTTGGAAAGGATTTACCCGAGCTGGATCCGGCAGAGTGTGCCCTGTTGGCAGCCACTATCCGGGCGCCCAACGTTATAAACCCTTACCGCCATCCAGAGAGAGCGCACTCCAGGAGGAATATGGTTCTGGGCCTCTTGTTCAAAGCCGGAGAAATTTCCAGGGATGCCTACGAGGAAGCCTCTGAGAGCACAGTCAAAATGAGAAAACCCGGATGGACCCCGGTAAGAGCGGACGCGTTTGTGGATCTGGTCAAGGTTCATCTCCATGCTGAACGAACCAGTGCAGGGTCAGGTCGACAAGATGTTGTCACATCACTGGACCCTCTGATTCAGACAGACGCCGACCTCGAACTGAAAAAATTGGGTGATGCCGCTGTTCAATCTTACCTTATACTGTTGGCACCTCAATCAGGTGAGATAAAAGCATTCATTGTTCCCAATCCACAAAAATGGACTGGAAGCGGCGGAAACTTGGAGACCGTCCTTCCTTTTGTAATAATCCCAGCACTGGTTTCGGAAAAGCACGACCAGGTCAGATACACTCTTACATCTGATTTGTTCACTGGGAGTCAAGAAGGCATACCGCTGACGTTTAGGCAAGCATTTCAAAAGGAGCGGCTTCTCTTGCTGGAGAAGCTGTGCGCATCATTAGGCACGGATAAAATAGTATCGGTACTGAAGGAATTCGGAATCAATGCGGGCTTGAAAGACCACCGCGAAATCATAATTGGCCCTATTACTCCGATGCAGATGGCTCAGATCTATTCTCTGTTGGCCACACTAGGAAACGCGCCCTCACTGGGGGCTGGAGTCAAAGTATTGGACGGAATTTCTCAGGGAAAGACGCTCGAAAGAAAGAGAGTTTCCGCCGAGCCTCCAATTTTATTTTTGGTCAACTATCTCTTGAAAGGACTGCAGCCGGCTAACGAAAAGGATATAGGACCTGACAACACGTGGTCAAAACTGTCGACCTTCAAAGCTAGAGACTTGGAAGGCAGTTGGAACATCGCGTACCGAAGTGATTCTTTGCTTTTGGTTCGAACTCCCGGCCACGATATTAAGGAGGCCAAAATCATGAATATGGTGTCCAATCTCCTACCCCAAGCAAAAGCGGGTTCAGAAAATAATGCTCAAATACCGGAAGGAGTTTTTTTCAGAAAAATATGTGTCCTGTCAGGGTTGTTGGCAACCTCAACCTGCCCCCAGGTAAACAGGGAACCATTTCTCAAAGGAACGCAACCCCTTCAATGGTGTCCGTATCGTCACGAGGCAAATCCGGTTCTTTCCGATACCAGGAACTAAGATGAAGCGAGCTTTGGGATGCAGCGGACGGTAGGAAATTGGAATGAGACGCTACGAAAGTTGCGATGATGGGAAGACCTTAATCAATAAGAGGAGGAGTTCATGGACGACTTTGTGAAAGCTCACGAGAAGATAATTATAGACACCACAATAGAATCGTTAGAGAAACATGGCTTCAATGCCAGGTTTCTCCCCAATAGGGAAGAAGCGGTTCGATTCATCCTGGATCTCGCAGCGGACTGCGATTCGGTAGGAATAGCAGGCACACATACGGTACGTGCCTTGGGTGTGGTCCCCATGCTCGAGAAGGCGGGCAAGACAGTTTACGACCACTGGTTGCTCAAGCCCGGAACCCCCGAAGAACTGGATTGCCGAAGACGTCAAATGCAATCCGATCTCTTCCTTGTCTCGGCAAATGCTTTGACCATGACTGGTGAAATAGTCAACCGTGATGGCTGCGGAAATCGAATCAATGCTATGACCTTCGGTCCTCGGAAGGTACTCGTTGTTGCCGGCAAAAACAAGATAGTTTCTGATCTTGATGCCGCTATTGCCCGCTTGGAGGAGGTTGCAGGTCCAACCCGAGCGATGAGTCTGAACAGGAAAACTCCTTGCGTGAAAACCGGATATTGCATGGACTGCGATTCCCCTGAGAGAATATGCCGTATCACCAGTATTATCCACCGCCAGCCAATTTTCAGCAATATCACTGTGTGCATCTTGGACGAGGATTTGGGCTACTAGAATGGATATAGAGATCACAACTCCCAACAGGATCGACTTGGCTGGGGGCACCACCGATCTGCATCCTCTCTATCTTTTCTTGGAGGGAGGATGCACGGTCAATTTGGCTATATCGGTCAATAGTTGTGTCAATTTACGGACTCAGGCCGACAGGTCCGTCTCGATATTTTCCAAGGACCTCGGGACGTCCCAGCGCGCACGTGACCCGATAAGCCTGGATACGCAAGGTCCTTTGGGTTTAGTGGCACGTACTGTAAAAGTATTACCGCCAGAGACAGGCCTAGACATAACAACTTTTAATGAGGCTCCCGCGGGTTCCGGACTAGGCGCGTCAAGCGCTTTGACAACGGCATTGCTCGGGGGCCTCTTAAAACTACGTGGGTGGGAAAAAAGCCCTGACGACATCATTCGCTTGGCAACCGACATTGAGACCGCGGCCATAGGGGTTCCCGCCGGCTCACAAGACCATATTGCAGCATATTATGGTGGGATTTCTCTCATCGATTTCGGTTATCACGGATTTGTAAGGAGAGATTGCACCCTGGAGCCGCAATGGAAGGACCGACTTGAGGAGATGATTATCCTCTCCTATACCGGCGAAGGGCGATTCTCAGGAATGAACAATTGGGAAATAATTAAAAATTTTATTGACGACAGGGATTCAATCAGAGAAAAGCTTCTTCAGATAAGGGACATCGCCCTCGAAATGTGTGATGTAGTTATGGACGCCCAATGGAACAAACTCCCTGCCTTGGTAAATCGGGAATGGACATTGAGACGGTCTCTGGCTGCAGGAGTCACCAACGCGCGTATAGATTCCATAATGGCTTCAGCAGTAAAAGCAGGGGCCATAGCGAACAAGATTTGCGGCGCCGGGGGAGGAGGGTGCATGATAACCCTCGTGGAGAAGAAAAAGCGTTCGGCTGTGGAACAAGCAATTTTGGACGAGGGAGGGCTGGTCATTCCATTCAAGATCAATACAACCGGAATGACTATAACCCAATCGGGATCCTAATCGATGACAAAGAATGATTCTATCTTGCCAGGCCAGTGTGTGCTATAGAGGAAAGTGACTTTCTTCAATGTACCATTCAAGATGGTCGATCAGGTTCAGAATGAAATTTGAAATGGCGAAGTTTAGAAAAACTGGTGTGGAGAATTAACGCATTAACTCATACGGATTGCTTGGCAAAATCCGAATTTCAAACTGTGGAGGCATGATCATGCAAAAAAGTAAGTTCACGAAATCCCTGATTTTCCTTATGACAGGAATGTTTTTGCTCGTATCCGTGCTCGCAATGGCCGCAGAGAACCCATGGTTCGTGATCAAAGACACCAGAGGCGTCTGCTCGGTAAGACAGGCTAAAGCAAAGACACCTAAGGCCATCGCTGGTCCGTTCGTAACAAAAGCGGAGGCTCAGAAAGCAAAAGAAGAAAGCTGTGCCAAGGCTACCCCGGCTTCACCCAAGAAGGAACCGGCAAAAAAACAGCTTTAATCAGACCTGGCACTCTGGAATCGTGCAGTCTTAAGGGGCCGGGTTCCCGAGAGCTTTGCACTATTCAGACGGCTTTTGGGACAGTTTGTCGGTCTCGACAAAAACGAACTTTTAGGGCACCTTTACTAGCGTTGATTAATTGCTCGCTGGAAAATGGTGCCCTGAGAGAGACTTTGCATAATAGCCGAGGGCTAGTCGTGAGAGTGATCCTCACATA
>Ga0007800_10000124_pt1 | contig 32362 bp, 26 predicted proteins | sample CryBogmetaGMA14M_FD_60366 | JGI IMG/M metagenome (GOLD analysis project Ga0007800, IMG submission 60366) | Freshwater microbial communities from Crystal Bog, Wisconsin, USA - MA14M | ecosystem: Environmental > Aquatic > Freshwater > Lake | place: Crystal Bog, Wisconsin, USA | collected 2009-07-06 | reverse complement strand
AACATACTAAAAGAAATTCAGGGGGAAATCGACTACATGGAGACCCTGTCCGCCCCTGACCTCAGAAAACTTATCGATCAGGCTGAGAAATACCTCAAACAGAATGAAAAGGATCTGGAACGGGCCGGTTCCAAATCGAACATGAGGGATCTGGATTAAGGATTATATTTTTTATTGGAAGAAAGCTCAGTGGAACGATCTCTTTTCGTGAAACCAAAACGGCAAAACTTTCTTGCTGCTTTTCGTCGCGTGGGTCTCAAGGCGTACGCTAATGCAGCAATAAATTATTGTGAAGCGCTTCTCCGGATCCCCAAACCACGTACCTTACCCGTAAGTATAGACATAGTTCTGACCAAGGCATGTAATCTACGGTGCATTTTTTGTATTTCCTACGGATCATTAAAGAATGACCGTTGGATGAACTTCGATTTGTACGAACGTATCGCGCGGAAATTATTTCCTTCCGCACTCGGATTGTTTATATGTTCCGGCGGAGAACCATTTTTATACCCTCGGCTTAGGGATGCCCTTAAGTTGGCCAGACAATATCGCACCATGACGACCATTACGAGTAACGGCATGCTGTTGAACCGGAAAAATGCTCAATGGCTCGTGGAGGATCAGAGCCTTCATGAGCTTTGTATTTCCTTTGACGGCGCTACTAAGGGTACTCTTGAGCGAATACGGCGGGGCGCCAACTTTGACACAATTCTTGAAAATATCTCATATCTTACGAATCTCAAAAAAAAGGCTGGGGTGATCTATCCTCGCCTGTGGCTCCGGTACGTTGTGATGAAGTCCAATGCCACGGAACTTCCAGACGTGTTCCAACTCTGTGCAACGCACGGTCTTTACAAGGTTGATGTCAAATACCTCACTGTTTCAAATGACATAGATTTTGATGAATCGTTGCACAGCCATCCGGAACTTGCACGCGAAGTTTTCTCTGAGGCCAGACGTCAAGCGAGAGAACACCGGGTTGGGGTGCAACTGCCTGCGTTGCCCGGCAGTTCCGATCGTGGGAGAAAATGTCTTGATCCATGGCAGTTCTTGCAAATCGATACCGATGGTTCCCTCAGGTTCTGTTATCAGGGGTGGAGACAGCGACTTGGTTTTTTTGATGAGGATTTTGAATCGATTTGGCGCGGCGAACATTACCAGAGAATCCGTAGGACTATTGATTCCGACAGACCCTATTTCCCGCACTGCTCGGACTGCTCAGTCAGACTGGGTGTCAATTCCGAGAGTTCGCACAATCAAAGAATCGACCCTGAAACCTTTTTGATTCCCGGACTCGAACAGTGGCAAATAGCGTTTAACAAGAGAGAAGAAGAAAATATCTTGTCGTTCCGGGAACTCAAATCCGGTGTTTAGCGAGATGATAATTCTCAATAAGTCCCGGCAGGTTGTTTAGGCCTTTCCCAACATGGATTTCCATCCTGCAAGAGATCCCAAGCTTCGCTTGGCGCACTATCAATTCTCTATAATAACTCCCGATTGGCGGCAGGTTTTGAGCACCCGTCCCCTGGGAGCGCAGGCAGATTTTACTTATTAGCGCCGCAATGATGTGAGCAAATCTCGACAAGCGTCAATGCCCCACTTGGCAATTTGCGAAAACGACACGGATTCCTGCATTACTATCATTTTGATTGTGTAGAACATGGCTATGGCTTCCATGTCTTTAGTGCTTTCAGACCAGAGGTAGGTGGCCCACCCAATCTGACCCATGCCATATACGCCGACTACCAATTGCCCAATAGCGAACGTCCCGCCGGCAAACTGACCGACACCCACGAGTAGACCCAAGGCAAACTGACCTACCGCTGCCAAGCCGATCGTGACTTGGCCTATGCCGAAGAGTATCCCTACTCCGAATTGGGCAATAGTGATTACCCCAAATCCAAATTGTCCCACTGCGACAAACCCTTTTGCCACACGCGTCTTTCCTTTTTCGTCGGTTCCGAAGGCCACGCTTACCAGAGGAATTCCGAATACACGGGCACGAGTACTCCACTGGAGGCCCTTATTCATTGGCTCCCTGGTCATCAAAGGAGGACTTCCCTCACAGCCTCGATTACTAGTCATGTGATATTTCTTCTCACTATGGGTTTTGGTTCAATTTGTGCTCTCGGATTCAAAACGCCCACGGCGTCGCATAGATCAGCACTACGACTCAATATGCGTACTGCCATGCTACCGAAAGAGTCTCTTATAGATAGGCATCAGTATGCTGGGTCTCCGCAGGCACAGTCCTAAAAACCATCTGGCAGTAGGATTGTGCAGTATAAGGGATATGGCTTCTCTGAGTCTCTGCCCCCGTCCGAATGTACTTCCGAAGACGCTTTCGAATGCCCGTCGCCGATCATCCAGGGTGTCTTCGTCAGGCTGGTCGGGAAATCGGTCTATGGTTTTGGTGAGGGAGTTTTCCACGCTGTCAGGTTCATCCGGTCCCACCATCTGTTCCCAAAGGGGGGTGCCTGGGTGTACCCTGAGCCAACCGATTTCACACACCAGAGGCTTGACCTTCTTAACGAATTCATAAGTATTCTTACGGTCTTCGTCGGTTTCTTCTTTCCCACCAATGATGAAACTGGAAACCACGAACATGTGAGCCTTCTTTGCTCTTAGGATGCCTTCCGCCATCTTGTTGCCGGTGGTGGCCTTATTGAACCGTTTCAGTTGAGCATCACTCCCACTCTCCACCCCGACGTACATACCGTCAAATCCTGCTTTGTGCATTAGTTGTAGGGAAGAATCCGGAACATGCTCCAAAGTGCCTTGGGTGAAATACCTCATGGTTTTGTGAAGGTTTTGATCAATAATCATTTTGGAGAGTCTGTGAACCCTGGAAAGGTCCACGGTGAAATTATTGTCGACAAACAGCACAAACTTGTACCCTTCTCTTTTCAGATCGAGCAATTCATCCAGAACGTTCTCGGCACTACGGGCTCGCCATCCACGAGCGAAGCGCGGCGTCAACGTGCAGAAATTGCATTGAAAAGGACATCCTCGGGACGAAATCATTGCTGCAATGGGCGGAAATTCCGGTATGCGATAGCCGGCCCATTCAAAGGCCTTTTCGTGGCGATCAACAACACTTCGATCAGGAAACGGTATAGAGTCAAGGTTCTCCACTCGTTGAGGTTCTCCACTCAAAATATCCCCAGAAGCGCGAAATGATAACCCTGGTACGCCGACCAAATCCTTCCCAAATAAAAGATGCCTACAGAATTCAGGAAAACTATGCTCGCATTCACCGCGGAGCACCATGTCCAGCTCGGAAATCTCCCGCAACAGGAGCCGATCGAATATGGTGGCGTAAAAACCTCCCAAGATAGTAAGTACGTCGGGACGCACTTTCTTGAGCGACTTGAGGATTCCCCACGCGCCCTCGAATGTCTCACTCGTGGGAGAAATGCCAAGGATGTCAGGAGTGAGTGCAAGGATTCTTTCCAGGGACTGATTCACACTTAGTCCTTCAGAATATGCGTCTAAAACCACCACGTCCACTTCGGGTATTTTCCTGACACTTCCTGCCAAGTACAATAAACCCAGAGGGGCAAACGGCCCACCGAAATTTGTTTGAAGATCCGGTGACGAGACAAGTACGATTTTCATTGTATTGCAAACAATACTCCTCATTTATTTTGCCAACGCGATGTCATTGATAACGAAAATGGAAAAATACGTCAACCAAAATCTACGGCCGCCTTTCACGAGAGAACCGTGTCCCAAAATGGCCCATCGGAAACATAGCCGCGATATTGGACAATAGGTTCCGGTTCATTCCTTTGGAACCGGCACTCTTCCCGTAATCGCCAGCCAGAACCATCTTTACTCATATACTGGGTACTGTTCCGGGTTGGGACCAATGGCTTGGAGGACTCCTGGATAGGTGATGTCCGTCTCGGGTGTCTTGACACCTCTCATTACGGATCTCGAACGTCCAATTATCACCCCAATCGAAAATAGTAGAGTCTCTTTAGCCAGAAACTTATAGATGATTGCGAAGTGTTCAGACTCATGCAGCCCGGTTAGTTTGATTGCGGCCTTCCTTTGTTTGGGGTCGAGTACCTTGGGGCTTCCTCCCTCTGGCCCGAACCTCGAACGAAAACCTCATCGACCACCGAGTACAACTGTGCTATATGTGGGGCGAGAACTAGGGATAATCCCTCTGATGGAGTTTCATTGGGGTAAGGACGTTTCTTGACTCAAAATCTGTGAGCGGTCTGCTCATTTGTTAGAATCCCGGGGAAAAAAATCAGACGTAATCTCAAATTGATATATGTGCTTATTGCTGCGTCGGGAGTGTACATCTTCTCACAATGGGATGCTTTGACCAATCCGTATGTCATAGGGGATGACGTTCGGCAGCAAATTTACTGGATGCAGAAATGGAGCGACCCCGAACTCTTCACGGATGATTTGTTGACAGAATATGCCATGAATTACGTTCCCTGGGGAGTAAAGGCGATTTACGTTGCTACTCATTCATTCATAAATCCTCTTCAGTTTTCAAGCATCCTTTCGGGTATCCTTTTCGTACTGACGGCAGGATTTCTGTTCGGCCTGGCACTGCGACTGGGAGATCAGTTGACCAGTTTGCTGACAGTGTGCCTTTATTGTTTTTTAGGCCACTTCATGGAAAATATAACGTGCGGTGTTTCAAGGAGCTTCGCGTACCCGTTGTTGGCTGCGTATCTCTTCTTCTTGTCTACGAAAAATTTGATAGGCACCGGAACGGTCATACTTTTGGCGTCAGTTCTTAACCCGTATATTTTCCTTCTTTGCCTGGTGACTCAGGCTTTGTTTCTCATTCATCATTACTGGCCCGCCAGATTTGATAACGAACCCTTGGGGCATTCGAGCGTTGTAATCAGCATTCTTCTGGCTGGATCCGGTGGTTTCTTCTTTCTCCTGAGGTATTTTTTCTTTAGCACAAACACTTTCGGAACCCTGGTGACGCCAGGAGACATGATAGGCCATGCTGAATACTCGGCAGTCGGGCGATATGAAATCTTTCCTCAACCCTCGTTCCTGAACGAAATAATTCATCCCTGGACATTTAACCTGCCGTTCATACAGTGGGGCCCTCTACCTGCATGGTTTTTTGCTCTTATTGGACTCGCAATAATCGGTTACGCGTGTAGTCGCAGAAAACTGGTCATGGATTTTTCAATTTTGAGGGTTCTCGGTTATCTCTTGGTATCCTCGCTGCTTCTCTATGTGGCGGCACGAATCTTTATCTTTCGGTTATTCGTACCAAGCCGTTACATAGAGTTTTCTTTCAACATTTTCTTTTGTCTCGTCATAGCGAAATGCATGAGGGTAGCTATGTTGGGATGGGTGTCCGACCACACGATTTTCCCTTTGTTGACAACGCTACTCTTTATTCTGGCAAGTCTGCAAGTATATCATGTAGGGGTCTTCGATTATTCAAACCACGCCAAACTTTACCGATTTTTCGATACCACGCCGAAGAATGTTCTGATAGCAGGCCATCCCGAAGTAATGGACAATGTTCTCACTTTTGCCCGTCGCAAAGCTTTCGTAACCTATGAACTATCCCATACCTGGTATGCTTCTTACTGGAATGTGCTCAAAAATCGAACGTTCGATTTCTTCAGAGCCTACTACTCCGGAGATCCTAGAGATATCTATAGCTTCTGTAGAAAAAACGGCATTGATTATCTGGTTGTAAGAGACTCTGATTTCTCTGAGGAAAAACTCAAGAAAGGTGGACTTTATTTTGAGCCTTTCGATTCGTTCATTCGGGATCTTGCCAAGTCTCAAATCAGCTTCGCATTACTCGATAGAAAAACATTTCCTCCGATTTACGAGGCAGGGGGAATTCGTGTAATCAAAACTGACTACGAGAGAGATGCTGATGGGGCCGGTCGCCTATGAGGTGCCTAGAGAAGAATTGATTTTCCAGGACACGAATACGATAATTATGCAAACCATTTACCAACGAGACGGCTTGCCATATTTACACAACGATTCACTGGACGTCCGCGCCAAAAGGCTGGAGGATGTGTACAGCCCCGTCGGGTCCCATGTACCGTTCAAACGGATACGTTTGGATTGTCCGATATCCAGGAAGCGGTCCTAATGAAACGAGGTAATCCTCTTTTTCGACCCACCACCAACTATTGCCCGTTTTGGAAATCAAGCCCTTCTTATAACAGTGATAACCGTTGAACTCGAATCCTCCATCAGTATTGCAGGGATTCACCTTTAAGTCAGATATCAGGTAATCATGCGCTTTTTTCAGGCTGCGTTTCATTTCCATGAAGTCGCGAGTTCCAGTTACACTGAAAAATGCGATCAAGGCCAGAGAAACAACTGCCGGTAGAGATTTCCAGCAACCGAAATAGAAAGTGTGCCGGTCCGGCATGTCCGCAACAAGCCAAAGAATTGTAAAAGCAAAAACTGGGATAAGATATCGGTCGTGGAATCCGGTAACCGCAATTATTCCAACGTACGCAATTCCCATCAACAACGTGAAGGCAGATAAAAAATTAATTGACAAAGCTTCGGCTCGGTTACTGGTGAACAATCGCTTTAACGAAGAAATCATCAGTCCAACCATTACTACCATCCCCAGCCAAGCCCAATATACCAGCAGGTAAAACAAAGGCCCGGGAAGCGATTGAGTTCGTTGAATGTGCAAAATGTAGGTGTCCTTTAATAATATCGGTCCGATGCCAAAATCGAATATAACATTAGGATAAAAACCTGGACGTGGACTTATAACGCCGGCAAGTAGGGCGGCTTCAAAGATTAGGAATCCTGCTGTAAATGTCATCAGGAAATACTTGAAAAGTTTTAATTTCAGGTATTGATTGTATCTCAACCCCAGGACAGGGGACACTAGAAACCCTGTGTAACTCCCAGCAAATAAGAGCTGTCCGCCCAAAAATACCAGATAGTCCGGAAAGCCTTTTGCCCTTGGGAAATCAAGGATATTGTGGATGACCAAGTGTTTGGTGAGAGGGGTCGCCCCCAACCCGGCGAGACAAAACTCGTACGTCATCCATGGAATCAATATGATAAATACTGTGAGGAACAGCGTTCGAAGTCGCCCCAATTCCTTGCCGCTGGGATGAACCAAACATGCAGCAACAAAACCCACGGGAATCACAATTCCGATTTGACGAGTCAGAATCGACAGCAAGGCAAACAACAGACCAAATCCTACAAGAGTCTGGGACATCTTTTCCAAACCCATTTGCAGGAACAACACCGAAAAGATTGCAAACGACGTGAAAGTGACGTCTGTCATGAATGTGAAGCATTGTGACAGAAACAGCGGGTTAAGAACAAAGGTCAACGTGCCGTAGAACGCAAGCCGCCTCGAAGCTCCTGACAGCCTGAGTAGGACGAGCATGGCCAGTGATCCCAGGATCCCCAGAGCAAGCACCGAAAGTCGAACAACAGTGAGAGAATATCCGAAAACGCTGGACCACGCGAGACCCCAAAGCAGATGTGTAATCAGCGCCGGGCCGCCTGGAGCATGGCTAGGCCCCCATCCGGTTGTCGTCGTGTATGTTCCCTCCTTGAACGACTCCAGCGCTTTCACAAACGCCCAGTCATCATTCACCATGAATTCCCCCACAGGATTCACTATGAAAATGATGACACACCATATTGCCAGCAGGATACCAAATTCAGCCAACGAGTAGCGCCGAAGACTGATCATGCCACGTCGCATCTTCGACATATCTCAATTTGGCCGGGATCATCAAAGTACTTTTGCCGAAAATCACACCGCAAAGTAGATTTATTCAATAGATTAAATATGCTATCGCTTCTTATGTTTCCGTGAACTTCAATCCCCTGTGGATCCTGACAACAAATTGTAACATCTCCATTCCACAAAACCATCATTCCTCCCCAAGCCCACATACATGAGCGGGAATAAGATAAGTCTGAGTACCTCGAAAGCTCAGGCACTTCAAATTCGTTAATCTCTAATTCCCGGGCAAAAGAGTTGTGTGTGTTGAGTTGCTTGAGTCGAGGAATAAAGTTCATACGCTTCGCATAATCAATAAACAATTCCTTCTCATGAATATTCTTCTTTGTGACTACCATTTGAATCATTATTTCCTGAGTTATTGTTTTCCTTTTTTTCATTTCATCGGACAGAATCGTTATATTGTTTAAGACATTGTCGAAATCATCGCACCCTCTGTACTCAATGAAGGTTTCCCTGCTCATGGAATCCAAAGATACCACCAACCTTTTGAAAGGATAGTCTAATAAACGACGTATCCTTTTCTCAGAAATAGCACCAAAATTAGACAGTAATTGCAGATTGGACGTGACCCCGAACGTGTGGGCGTATTCAAGAAACAGCTCTAATTCTGTATTGAGGAAAGGTTCTCCAAAACCAGCTATAACAACAGTCGTTCCCGGGGATATTTGTTGAGCAATTAGTTTGAATGTTTCAAAATCCATTTTACCTTTTTTGCGAATGTTAGTGTTAAGACCGGTGGAACAAAACTTGCATCTATGGTTGCAGTGATTCGTCAACTCAATATTAATTACCATCAGTGAGGATGTCAGGTGGGATTTGTGTGCTTTGCGCAATGTCAGAAAACCGTTCACCAGTTGCCCTCTGACCTGCCTCAGTATAGCTCCCCGCGACAGCCCCTCTCTTATCCTTGAGCCTATTTTAGCTAATGAGTAATCTTGTTCACAGAAAAGAATTCTAGGTTCTCGCGCCATATAATTGACTCCCAATAATTCTCCTGCAAGACTCTATGCCAACTATTGCTCAGCTTCAAGAAAAAAGAAGGGGGGTCTTATAGGAGAAATTCCGAATGACTCATTGATGGGCGTAGTAATCACTGTTTTCCGTAGTAGAGCCATCGGAAACATCGCTGTGATTTTACAAAGTAGGTTCCCTTTTTATATTTTGCGGCGGCCGTTACTTTTGATAACTGCTATAACTTACACAGAATCAAACGGGATATCCGTACTGTTCAAATGTTCGCCTCCATAAACATGCGACTTTCTCACGTGTTATTTCGTCGACTTGATACTCGTTTTTCCTGTACCCTTCTATAGATTTCAGATAGCTGGAGACTTTTTTCTCAAAAGCATCAAACCCCGGCAAATTCAGAGCTTCATAAATGCCTCTGAGAGTCTCTATCGGCTCCGCCTCCAGATCTTCGAATTTGATCGTGTAGAGTGCACCTTCAGGAATGAGTCCCTTGTCTCTATCGAATACCGAATACATTTCGACGTACCAGGAAAAAATTAGGTTTTCCACCAGTTGTTGACTCGGTATTTGAAGATGGGAGTAGGCGAACGTGTTCTGCCAAAGTTGCCTAAACGACAGATAAACCTTGTAGGGGTTTCTGACTATGTGCAGAAACTGCGCTTTTGGGAACATGTCCGTCAGCACACTCACCCTGGCCAGATGTGGTGGAGACTTCAGGACTATCCTCTCAACGTTAGGAGCATGGGCCACTTTTTTCAAAAAAAGGATAAGTGATTTTTTCCACTTCTCCAAAGCCTCAGGTGGAACAACCTGTGGGTCCAGCGCTTCGTATTCACTGTTCCCCGTAACTGGAAACAGCACCCTGACATAAGGTGAAACAGTAGACTCCGCTGCTAAGGCAAACTCGTCCTCATGGGGAACATCAGCGGCAAAAGCGACATTGTCCATAGGACGTTTGGTTGGGGCAATATAGTCAAAAACACGGCGGCCCAATCTACTGTAAATACAATGATGAGGGAAACTAGCTTGAAAGGCAGTGGGACAAGTGAAATTGTCGTCATGGCTCAACAAGTTCTGCAGATGTGTTGTTCCGCTACGCCAATGGCCAAGTATGAAAAGAGGTGAATCGTCAATTCTCTGCTGACGAATTTTTCGGCCGTTGAACACAGTCTCAGCCGCTCCAAATACTGAATTAAATACTCCCAAGATTACCAGATGTGCTAAACGACCCAAGCACTGAGGATCAACCAGATAACCGTTCCTTGCCAGAACCTTGAGCAAAGTGCCAAGAGTCATTCCTTGAATCACTTGCGGAGGAGTTTTTCTCGTCTTCCATTGTCCCATAAAGGTCTATCCTCATCTAACGACTAATTTTGGAAGAAACCTTATGCGATGAATCCTTTTATAAACAGACGTCTCATACTATTTGGCTTTATCCAGCAAGAAAACACTGTTAAAAACATACCTCAGAGTCCTACCAAAGCACAATGGGAAACGTTCAGAAAATTACGTTCGTGAAATGTTATTCGTCAGAGTCCCCCCGGTCGGTCAATATCCACCCACGAAATTCCCTCTGATCAGTGATACTAGCCACGAAAGCGTCGCGTAAGAAAAAAGGATTTTGACAGAACCGTGCCCCCTAGAAACTCTCCGGGGGGTTACGAAGCCCTCTGCTTACCGGGTTTCGAACCGTTCTCGAAGAAGGTGAGCCGCTATCTGAAAACTATCGATAACTATCAAAAAAATGCTCATCAACTGGACGACAGATCCCGTGAAAAGGTTGCCAGATTGTGGAGACCCGTATTTGATCGCTACGGCTATCCAGTTTGATACTCTAAGCGACATCGTTTACCAACTCGAGCAATACTGTTAAAATGGGTGCTTAATCGGCTGTTTGTATTAATCTTACAATAAGATGAGTCTAAATTGTCATATAAAAAATGAGCTTCTAGTTTCAGTAGCTCTTTTCAACTAGGCTTTCTTTAACCTATTTATATAAAATATTTTCCTGAAGGATTATTCCTAGACAAAAAAATAAAGCTACTCTATAAATTATATTCAAGTCAAGAGTCATGTGCTTCATAAGTGAGCACCTTTTTGTCTCCTTGACTGATTGGGGGTATTCTGGGGCGCAGTCGGTTCATTGCCAACTAAGCCGTCTGCAAATAATGCTTATAATACCATTTGCAATTATTCCAGAAAGTCAGGAGTCATGCCATCTTCGCTGCAAACGGAAAGGCCTGACTTCTTGACCGAGGCAATCCTCGCGCAGGGGAATGTTACCTATTTAATGGCAAGATGGTATAATGGGCTCATGTCACGCCCTGAGGAAAACTTTCCAATTTGTTTGGGTTAGGAAAGGAGGAGCCATGCAAGTCGGTGATGTCATTCATCTGGATGGTCTAAAGGCTGAATACAGTCTCTTTGGGAGAGATCGATTTTCTTCCTGCACTCTGCCGGACGGTGATTACGTAATACTGGGCTTCGAAGAAGATTATGTGAAGCTTGCTTGGAGCGACTCCACCGGTTATCCTTCCAGGAAGCACCGCTATCGAATTGAGAGGACTGCTTTCGGGTCTGTCGGTAACAGTTGACCGGCTATTTGATGTGGGTTGCGTTCTTGTCTAGAGATTACCGTGAGTAAGGTTCGTTAGGAATCAAACAGCAGGGAACTTTGGAGTTAAGGAGTATTACCGCAGATACATCATCGTCCGAGAATCCTGGGATCTATTTGAGCAGTTGATGAAAAGAGACTTGGGAATCATGGAGGGAAAGCATGACCACTGATTACAATTGTGAGGCGTGTTCTTCCGGTTGCACTGCAAGGCACACCGATGAGAAGGCTTCGGAGGAGGTAAAAGCAGCCCCTTACCTCTTCATCGCAGGAATAATTATTGTCCTTGTGAGCCTCGCGTACAGAGTTTTTTTCTAGCCGAATCTGATTCGTCGGTATATAGGGCACTTATTCATCGTCATCGATTTTCAATACAGCGAGAAAGGCAGACTGGGGTATTACCACGTTACCTATCTGTTTCATCCTTTTCTTACCTTCTTTCTGTTTTTCTAGAAGTTTTTTCTTCCTCGTTATGTCACCTCCATAACATTTGGCGGTAACGTCCTTCCGAAGTGCTGATACCGTCTCCCTCGATATAATTTTTCCACCGATAGCCCCTTGTATGGCAACTTTGAACAGTTGCTTGGGTATTTCATTCTTGAGCCTTTCGCAAGACCTGCGAGCCCTTTGATAGGCCCTGTCTCTATGCACGAGCATGGAGAGTGCATCCACTTTTTCTCCAGACACCAGTATGTCTACCTTCACCAACTCGGTGGCCCTGTACTCGAGGAAATCGTAGTCGAAAGAAGCGTATCCACGTGACACTGATTTGAGTTTGTCATAAAAATCAAAAAGTACTTCTGCAAGCGGGAGGTCGAAAATTAATTCTACTCGGTTTGAATCAAGATAATTCATGTTTTTTTGCGCCCCCCTTCTCGCTATGCACAGATTTATGACACTACCAAGGTATTGTTCCGGCAATATGATAGAAGCACGGATATAAGGTTCCTTGGTGGTTTGAATAAGCATGGGGTCCGGATACTTCGCGGGATTGTCTATTATGATTTCACTCGTATCCTTAAGGGTAAGGGAGTACTGGACCGAAGGAGCTGTAAGGATGAGGGACTGGCCGAATTCTCTTTCCAGTCGCTCCTGGACAACCTCCAAGTGTAATAGTCCGAGGAATCCACACCTGAAGCCGTGGCCAAGGGCGGTGGAATGGTCTTTGTCAAAGGTCAGGGACGCGTCATTGAGTTTGAGTTTTTCCAGGGATTCCGCTAACTCCTGGTAATCGTCGGATGAAATAGGATAAAATGAAGAGAATACTACCGGTTTGACTATCAGGAATCCCTTCAGGGGGTCGAGGCAAGGATTTTCATCGAGGGTCACCGTGTCGCCGATTCTGGTATCACTTACCGTCTTGATACCGGCTATTATGTAGCCGACCTCACCGGCTTGCAACGTTTTGCATGGCTGTCTATCAATGAGAAAGATTCCGGTTTCTTCCACTTTGTAACAGGCCCCATTGGACCAGAAGCGAATTATTTGGCCGGGTTTAATTCCTCCGTCAAAAAGCCTTAAATGGATGATAGTCCCCCGGTAAGGGTCCCAGTGAGAATCGAAAATGAGAGCCCTTAGTGGGCCAGTGGGATCGCCGGTCGGTGGGGGAATTCTACGGACGACGGATTCGAGAACCTCCTCGATGCCTATTCCTTCTTTTGCGGAAATGGCGATCGACGTCTGAGGATCAAGGCCAAGATCCTTCCGGATCTGACCCTTGACTCGTTCCACATCCGCTGAAGGAAGATCAATTTTGTTAATTACCGGAATTATTTCCAGATCCTGTTCCAGTGCCATATAATAATTTGCCAGAGTCTGGGCCTGTATCCCTTGGCAAGCGTCAATGACGAGCAAGGCCCCCTCGCATGAAACCAGTGCGCGGGAAACCTCATAGGAGAAATCCGCGTGTCCGGGAGTGTCAATAAGGTTGAGAACATAGTCTTTCCCGTCCAGGGCTCTATATGGAAGAGCTACACTCTGGCTTTTTATCGTTATGCCTCGTTCGCGCTCTATGTCCATTGTATCGAGCATCTGTTCATGGAATTCGTGGTCCCCCACAACACCGGTAATCTGGAGTAGTCTGTCTGCCAGTGTAGATTTTCCATGGTCTATATGTGCAATAATTCCGAAATTTCTTATGTGATCCATTCAAATATTCCCATGGCTCGTATTAATCTGCTCAAGAGGGGGCACGAGTTTTACGGAAACTAGAACTGACCGGCAGCTTGTAAATTCTACCCTGCGGAGACATCATGATCAGTTCGTCTCCTGCCAGCACCGGGCCGACAGCATCGGGGTACGGGGGCGCGAAACATACGCTGGCCGCATCCAGAAGGTTGGCTTTACCTATCATCCGGCTGAGACGGGCTTTATATATGAGCGCATTGAATGGCGCTCTGTTCAATTCAAAAACATATTCATCCAGTACGGTCATTCCCGACGGAAATGCTCCGTTTGTGTACGAGGCTATTACACCTCCCAGGATAAATCCTTTTTTCAAAGCCTTCTCAGGATCCACTACATACGTTTTTCTTGTATAAAGGTAATTTGCAGCAAGCCACACCTTCTTCCGGTTCCAGTCCGCAACGGCCATGGCTGTGACCCTTAGATATCCGAGGGGTAAGGTTAAAACCGTCACAGCTTTTTTTGAAGCGAATGATGCACTAATGTCAAACCCCATCAAAAGCCCTGTGGAACTATCCGCTATCAGGAGTAAATTATCATATACCGGTAAAGTGCTAAATGCAGGTGTAACATATTCCGGAACGGAAAAGGATTCTTCCCTTTCTTCTTCACCCTCTATAAACCTCCTCAATTCCAAATTTCCAGCCTCTTGGCGCAACAACACGAGGAGGGTTTTGTCCTGAACCCCGATTCCCAAGATTTCCGCCATATCGTTTTCAGGAATGACCTGGGGTCCCTGAGTCCAAGAGACCGATAGATTTGGTTTGGCGATCATTGATCGGATCGGAATGAGGTTCGCCCACACAAGAATTGTCAATAGGACCGTGAGAGGGACCATGACATTCAAAGCATAGTTCAGTTTTCCAGAATATGGGTCACCTTGAGTGAACCTGACTTCAGAGTCGAATTTTCTTCTTATCCCGCGTTTGAGACGCAAATAGCCTATGGTAACTTCTACAGCCATAATCACTGAAAAGAAGTACATTAGCCACGGGAACCAGTTGATTTCCCAACCCGCCCAAATACCGTAAACTGAATACAGGATAAACTTGCTGGTAATTGTTACGCGAGTTCCAAGGCCCATCACGTTTATGATGACGCCGAACACAACTACGATCAAGTACAGGGCGATATAAACAGTACCTAACAACGGGGATACCATATGATGGAAAATAGCCATAAGTCCGACCACCACCATCCCCAATTGATCGCAAACTAGATCGGTAAAAGCGCCTGACTGTGATTCTTTCCCGGCGTGGCGGGCAAAGGCGCCGTCGAGGCCATCGCAGATAATATGACCGGCAAGGAAGAGGCATGCAACTTTGGGATCTCGTACAAAATAGAGCACGACCCCGGCCAAGAAAGAAATGCCGATATACGAAATAGTATCCGGCACCAAACCTAGCCGCTCGAAACGAGGAAAAACAGTGGCAATAAACTGTGTCCTCTTCTCACGAAACCAGATATGCAGCCAGCGCTCTTTTCCAAAGTAGTTCAGAAAATCTAAGTGTGGCTTCGTCTTGAAGCTTCCTGAACCATCGTCGGGTACGTTGTTCATCTGTTACTTTTCATGGACAAATTTCGATTTTATTTGCTCTGCTAATGCGGAAATTTTCTCCATATCACCCATTACCGGTTCCCACGCACATATTGTTAGGCCATCGCCCGTCCATCTTGGGACAAGATGAATGTGAAGATGAGGGACTACCTGGTTACCGGCCTTGCCATTCAACTGCATCACGTTCATACCTTCCGGGGCAACCACTTCATAAACTGCTTTAGCAATATTGGCTGCCATTGAAAAAAGGCGGCCGTATAGTTCCGGCTGAATCTCCAAAATGTCCTCGAAGTGTTCCCGGGGAATCACCAGCAGGTGACCAGTATTCAGGGGACTAATATCCATGAATGCCAAAATGGTTTCATCCTCAAAAAATTTTTTGCAGGGAATTTCTCCAGCCACTATCTTGCAAAAAATACAATCTTTCCTTGTCCTCATAACCCTTACACCTCTGTTTCTTTTACTCAACCCGTTATTCCCTCAAAAAGAATGGAGCTGAGGTACCTTTCTCCTGCGCTGGGTAGTACTACTACAATTATCTTGTTCTGAAATTCATTCCTCTGCGCGAGTCTGATCGCGGCAAGAACGGCTGCTCCCGAAGAAATACCGCAGAGAAGGCCTTCGCTCCTAGCCAGAAGCCGGGCATATTCCACGGACTCTTCACTAGAAACCTGCTGGACTTCATCCACCAACTGTAAATCAAGAACCTCAGGCAAAAAACCGGCTCCAATTCCCTGAATCTTGTGGGGGCCGGGAATTGGTACCTTCCCCTGGAATGTTTGAGTTATGACGGGACTCTCCTCTGGCTCCACGGCTACTGAATGGATTTTCTTCCCTTTCTTGTTCTTTATGAAACGAGATATCCCCGTTATGGTACCACCTGTACCTACTCCACAAACCAAGGCGTCAATCTTGCCTTGAGTGTCTTGCCATATTTCGGGTCCGGTAGTTTCTTCATGGGCCAGAGGATTGGCTGGATTCTTGAATTGCTGTGGCATGTAGTATTTTTCCGGGTCCCCGGCTACGATATCCCCAGCTTTGTCTACTGCGCCCTTCATGCCTTTGGTCCCATCGGTAAGCACCAGGTTGGCTCCGAACATTTTTAGGACTTTTCGTCTCTCTAGGCTCATGGTTTCAGGCATGGTCAGCGTAAGTCCATATCCTTTCAAAGCGCAAACATAAGCCAGGCCAATACCCGTATTGCCGCTGGTCGGCTCAACAATTTCAACACCTTTCCGAAGCAAACCGTTCTTTTCCGCTTCCTGAATCATGTAGACGCCGATGCGATCCTTGACGGAATATGCTGGATTGCGCCCTTCAACTTTGGCAAGAACAATTGCTTTGGTTCGGCCACAAATTTTGCCGAGTTTCACGAGAGGCGTACGTCCGACCGCCGCTGCGTTATCTTTGAAATACTTGTCCATAGGATATGCCTTGATTATGCTCTTCTCTTTTAGTACTAAATTTTACTACATAACACATAACTACATAACTTTCTCATAATAATGAGCCGCGGTAAAGATCCATGTCTTGTGGCGAAATCCCATTATGAGTAAAATGGCGATTCGCCACTGGTCCGGCACATACGTTTTGCAGTTCCAGGAAATTCTTCTATGCGTGTTCTCGTTACCGGCGCCACCGGCTTCATAGGCAGTCATATGGCTGAGTTGCTGATCGACAAGGGATGGGAAGTGATCTGCCCTGTCCGCAATCCGGCATCTTTGGGCCACCTGAAACACATTTCCGTAAAGATCGTTTCTACTCATCTGCTGAAATCATTCATAGCAGACAGCCCTCATTTTGACTATGTGATCCATCTCGCCGGTGCTACTCGTGCGATTGACTACCCGAGCTATCATTCTGTCAACGCAGAATGGACCCGCAGCTTGTTAGAATGGTTCCTCAGAAAAGGTAAGGGGAATTCTCTGAAGAGATTTGTTTTTATCAGTTCCCAGGCCGCTGCGGGTCCATCACCCGATAAGGGAAGCTACATTCTTGAGTCGGTGCCTCCCCACCCGGTTTCACTTTACGGCCGCTCAAAGCTTGAGGCTGAAAAAATTGTGCGTACCTTCCGCGATGAGTTACCAATCACCATACTACGTCCCCCAACAGTATTCGGACCCAGGGACAAGGATGTGCTCGGCGTCTTCAAATGCGCCCGCTTCCATTTCGTACCATGTATCGCCGGACCTGACAGGTTAGTAAGCATAATTTACGTAGAAGACCTTGTGGATGGAATCCTGAAGGCGACGCTTTCACCTGTATCTCAAGGGGAAACCTACTTCATTGCCAACCCCATCCCTGTTGTATGGAGAGAGTTTGCGCTGCAAGTTGCTGAGGTCCTCGGATTTAAGGCTGCGGCTGTACCGGTTCCTTTGACAATAATGAAGCTTTTTGCCGGTGCAGGAGATCTGATTGGAAAAATCAGCAAGTCACCGACTTTTTTCAGGCTGGAAAAATATCATGAAATGAAACAAATTGCATGGGTCTGTTCTGCTGAAAAAGCCCGGGAAGATTTCCAGTGGACAGCCTCGACCTCCATCATTCAGGCAATTGAAAAGACTGCAAAATGGTACAAGGAAAATGGTTGGTTGTAAAAATAGGGGAGATGTCCAACACGAGAGAGTCAGCGCCGAAGCAGAATGTTCCGCCGATGACTTCATTATTTAGGTTTGGCGGAGAGAGAGGGATTCGAACCCCCGGTACCCTCACGGATACAGTTGATTTCGAGTCAACCCCCTTCGGCCTCTCGGGCATCTCTCCGCTCTAGGCTGACTCAATCAGCCCAACTTTTAACGCAATTTTCTGAAAAAGCTCTGAAGCAATTGGGCAGCCTCTTCTTCCATGACCCCTGGGATCACTTCAAATTCATGGTTAATTCTTGGGTCATGTGAAAAATCGAAAAGACTTCCAACTCCTCCCCATCTTTCGTCTCGGGCACCATAGACCAAACGTTGTACCCTGGAATGCATAAGAGCGGCCGAGCACATGATACACGGCTCTAATGTAACATAAACAGTTGCCGAGAGCAATCTCCAATCACCGATGTTTCTAGCGGCTTCTCGGAGTGCGATGATTTCCGCGTGAGCAGTTGGATCTGTCTGGGCCTCAATTTGATTGTACCCCTTTCCGACAATCCTTCCGTTCTGCACCACCACCGCGCCCACAGGAGTATCTCCTTTGTCCGCTGCAATTTGTGCCAATTCCAGGGCTAGCACCATGAATTGCTTTTCTGATTCGTGTATTCTGCATTTCATGGATGGTGATATTTAAGGATTGCTCCTTGCGCTGCTGAACTCACCTGGGATGCATAACGAGCCAGGTATCCTGATGTTATGGTAAATTTCGGCGCAGACCACGAGGATCGGCGTGCTATGAGTTCGCTTTCTGACAGATTAACGCTTATTGTCTTGCCTGGAATATCTATTATGATCTCGTCCCCCTCTTGGACAAGTGCTATTGTGCCTCCGTGAGCAGCCTCCGGGGAAACATGACCTATGGCAGCTCCCCGTGTTCCGCCACTGAATCTCCCATCCGTCACCAGAGCCACCGATTGGTCCAATCCTATCCCTACGAGGGCTGATGTAGAATTGAGCATTTCTCTCATGCCCGGCCCGCCACACGGGCCCTCGTAACGAATTACAACTATATCTCCCGGCTTTATTTCCCCTTCCAGTATTGATTGTACTGCAGCCTCTTCGGAATCAAAAACGCGAGCACGTCCTTTATTCTTAAGCATTTTCGGCGATACGGCGGATTGTTTGACCACTGCGCCATCCGGGGCCAAATTCCCCTTGATGATTGCTATACCACCTTGACAGCTATAAGGATTTTCCAGGGGTCTGATAATATCTGAATCTAGAACCCCGGCGCGTTCTAGATTTTCTCCTAGTGTCTTCCCTGTTACCGTAAGTACATGCGGGTCTACAAGACCATTCCCCGCGAGCACTTTGAGAACAGCTTGAACTCCACCTGCCGAGTCCAAATCCTCCAGGTGATGAGGTCCACCTGGAGATAAAGAACATATGTGTGGAGTAATTGAACTTATTTCATCGAACATTTTCAGATCTATTTCTATCCCGGCCTCACTCGCAATTGCAGGGACATGCAGGACCGTATTGGTAGAGCAGCCAAGAGCCATGTCCACGGCTATTGCGTTTCTAAACGCTTCTAAAGTAGCGATTTTGCGTGGCTGTAAATCATGAGATAAGAGTTCCATCACCTTCATTCCAGCCATTTTCGCGAGACGAATTCGGGCTGCTGATACTGCCGGGATTGTCCCATTACCGGGCAACCCCAAACCCAGGGCCTCTGTGAGACAATTCATGGAATTCGCCGTAAACATCCCTGCGCATGAGCCACATCCAGGGCAGGCTTTTTCTTCCAGTTCTGAAAGTTCTGATTCGCTCATTCTTCCGGCCTTCACTCGGCCTACCGCTTCGAATACATCTATGACGTCCACGGCCTTTCCTTGAAACCTGCCGGTCATCATGGGGCCGCCGCTTATTACTACGGCAGGGATATTTAGCCTGAGTGAAGCCATGAGCATGCCCGGCACTATTTTGTCGCAGTTCGGTATCAGCACCAACCCGTCAAAAGGATGGGCCATTGCCATTATCTCGATAGAGTCGGCTATAAGTTCACGAGATGCGAGTGAATATTTCATCCCTACATGGCCCATGGCCAGGCCGTCACACACTCCAATGGTGCAAAACTCTAATGGGGTGCCCCCGGCGATCCTTATCCCTGCCTTCACCGCTTCTGCAATACGGTTCAGGTGCATGTGTCCGGGGACCAACTCATTAGCTGAATTTGCCACTCCTATGAGTGGTCGCACCATTTCCTCGGATGTAATCCCCATAGCAGCGAGGAGAGCACGAGACGGTGCCCTGCCAAGGCCGGTTTTCATCAAGTCGCTTCTCAAAGGCACCTCCCCTGATATGAAGCTATGTAATTGTTTGATAGGGTCTTAATGTTTTTCCCCTCATTCATCTGATAAGATTTTCATGAAAATCAGTTCATCAAATTACATGCCTATCTGTTGAGAATTTTTTTCACTGCCGGGGCATGAATCCTTTCATATATCGGCAGCTCACCCAGCAATGGCCTGGCGTAGTTCTTGAATTCCACCGTGACATTGTTGTTCCCGTCAATGAACGAATCCGGCATGGACTTGGTTTCCTTTGCTACATCCGCCAAAGGGGTCAGATTGTAGCGTACTCCATAGTCTCCCACTCTCTCTATGGTTATGGATCCATCTGCCCTGTGCCAAGCAGCTAATTGGACGGCTCTTTCTCCGACCTCCCTTGCCTCATTGGCGTCAACTTCGCTGACACAACCGAGAAAAGATCTTTGCAGATACCCGAACGTATCCGACCGAACTCTCTTGATCTTCAGCCGATCCTTTACAAGGTTCATCAATGCGTCTCCAAGAGAGGTACTTCCGGAAAGCTGAATATTACCGTGAGAGTCTTTTTCCACCTGCCTGACAAGCGTTGCTGCGACCTGATTTCCATCAACGTCCTGGATTCCTTCAGACACTGCTATGACTGTTCGACCATACAGAGTATAAGCTTTGTCCACACTAGCTAAAAATTCTTCCTGGCTGAATGGTCTTTCCGGCACATAGATCAGATGAGGACCATCATCGTCATATTTTCGAGCAAAGACCGATGCGGCAGTGAGGAAACCTGCATGGCGACCCATTACGACTCCGATGTAAACTCCGGGGAGCGACCGATTGTCCAGGTTCACTCCTGAAAAGGCCTGGGCTACAAACTTGGCTGCCGATCCATATCCTGGACAGTGGTCAGTCACTCTAAGATCATTGTCTATTGTTTTCGGGATATGCATAACACGAAGTTCGTAACTCTCTTCTAAGGCGAATTTATTAACTATTCTACATGTTTCTGCGGAATCGTTCCCTCCTATGTAAAAAAAGTAATGGATTCCATGGGCTTTGCATACGTCAAAAATGCGCCTACAAAATTCGTCGTCAGGTTTTAATCGAGTGCTTCTAATCCCTGCCCCAGGAGTTCGAGCCACGGCTTCAAGATTGTGTCCTGTGGCTTCGGATAGGTCTACCAACTGCTCCTCGACCAGGCCTTCCACTCCTCGAAAAGCGCCGTAGAATTGAGTTATGTGAGGGTACTGGCGGGCCTGGAGGACAGCCCCCACCAGTGATTGGTTGATAACCGCCGTAGGCCCTCCTCCCATGGCTATAATTGCTTTACCCGTCAGTTTTTCCATTTTAGCTCCTTAACACTTAAAAACATTTCTTCAATGTCCAAACCACTGCTAGGAGGACTATCGATGTCGTGTAACTTGTGTAACTTAATGTCGCACTAATTCATTCCGAATTGGCACTAGCTGTGATTTCCCCCGTCGAACGTCTGCGAAGGGAATTAACGACGTTGAGCTAGAAACTGCTCAAACATACAGACAGGCTGCATCGTTGTAACAACGGCTCGTATTGATCAACGAGGCTCTAAATAAAGAAGGACTGAAAATCTCAATCGAATAAAGGGTCTCGGTCCGTCAGCACACGAAGGTATACCAAAAGCACGGCACTGACGGACCAATTATGAATGATACTTGCCAACCACCAAACTACTTCAAAACGCCGAAGGCAAAAATGAAAACCACCAGCAAAGCAACTCCTAGTCCCAGAGAGTAGGTAATCAGTTTTTTCTCTATTGGAAGGAGGTCATACCACTCCTCTTCAGCCCCTGATTTTTCTCCAACGGTAGACTGCGATGTACTAGATCCTTTTCCTTGTGCCATATTATTAACTCCTTTGAATCAAGCTTGTCATCATCCTTGAACAACTGGTGGCGTGATGCCGTGGTAGAAAAGCCAAGAGATAAACAGACCGACCCAGAGGATGAAACCAAAAAGGGCAACTGCATATACCAAAACTATACGACCCATTCCCTCGGCCCACAGCTTGCGCACGTTGGTTACCAACCCGATGGAGAAGAAACAAAGGGCGAAAAACAGGGTTCTGAGAAGATTGGCATGATCAGCTCCTGTCTTGGCTCCTTTAACAGCTCCTGGATAAATCAACCCGATCATCAGGAGAACAAGGAACGTCGCTGTGAAACCGATAACGAACTTGGGGAAGCGGTTCCAGATTTCCATAGCTGATACTTTTCCACCTGAACCTTCCGCGCTCGCCGCAGTCCTAGTATCAATCTGGAACACGGTCCAGATTACGGCTAGAAGAAATGCCCATACCCCTATGAATACGTCGATGAAGATTTTGGTAGTGGTGGCTGCCATCAGCATCCATCCCTTTTCCCACTTTATGTTTAGAAGGATTGCAGCTTTGTTGACGATCAACGTATCCACGAGCTGCCCACTGGCCACGGCTCCTCCGTCGCTCTTGACTGCCAAACCCATCCACGCACCGGCAACCATAGGCTCCTTGTACAGCAATGAGGAAGCCAGAGGAGGAAGTAACAGGAGTTCAACTGCGACAAACACGATGATTACAGCGGACAAGATTACGGGAACCACTGGACGGGATCGAATCGCTGCACCGGTAGCGATAGCAGCTGAAACGCCGCAGATGGAAATCCCGGACGCTAAAGGAGCGGCCCATTCCGGCGTGAACTTGAACCACTTACGGGCAATAAAGTACACGACCGGCCAGTAAATCAGGTAAGCCTCGACCACGGCGCAAATTCCCCTGAAAATTACAGTTCCTGCCAGGCCGGCGGCCTCAACGGTTTTTATACCAATGGCGGCTCCCAAGATCACGATACCGGTCTTAATGAACCATTCCGGTTTGGCAGCATCCTCGAGAAATCTGGCCAACGGTAGGATGAAATTTCCAATGATGAGACCGATAATCATGGCAAAGATAAAACCCATCTCACCTAAGCCCAAAGACCATGCAATCTTGAACGCCGCCCGTTTGTCTGGTGTCGCCGCAATGTAGGCATTGTTGCCGAACACCATGCAAAAGAAAACGATCCAATAGATAATAGTGAATCCTATGATGTACTTTTTGACGTTGCCGCCCATTCCAACTATGCCGACTGTCGTGAAAGCCAAAAAGAAAATGAACGTGAGAAGGCTCGAGGTTAAGCCCGACATTCCCTTGTAGCCATCGGAAATTGGCCCCACGCATTTGGAAAATTCTATCCAGACGGGGGTTTTTACCACCCATCCCAGCAAATCCAAGTTAAAAATTGGTCCCAGTCCCAGCAGAAACACGAAGCATCCAAGCCAGACTGCCCACCAGTCTTCACTTTTCATGACGGACTTCTTTTCATAAAGAAGAACTCTTCCTTCCTCAGCCATGTTCAACTCCTTTCTTTCCATAAGGTTATGAATAAGCCAAAATCAAGCCACGCGTCTCCCATATGAGAAGCCTTTGTACTAATGAGCGTCAGTTCGACAGTTTTTCTGCCGCCTCAAGACTCCCGAGTTGTCCTCCCCAAATTCTTGTCGAAGCACCGCTGGCAGCAAATTGTCTGAAGCAAGCCGTCTTATTTATTATCGAGCATACTTTAGGATCGGCCCCTCAGTCAATCATATCTTCACAGCCTCAATTGAATAAAACTCGATGTGTCTTATTTTCCTAATCCCACTATGATCCATGAATCAGTCCGCATCTTATTGATTTCCTGTTTCAGGACAGGTACACTGGTATCATGAAAACATATGATGATATCTATGATATCTCTAATATTAAGATTATCGACGAACTTCCCGTTGGAAAGCAAGTCGAGATTTTCAAACATCTGTCTTCTCGTGCTCGTGAGGAACTGGTTCAAGTCGTCACACGACCAGAGGATCTTGTGAGGAACATTTCCGAAGAGGAGATGTTTTTTACTGTAAAGGAACTGGGAGAAGAAAACGCTCCGAGCCTTCTGGCTCTCACCACTCATAAACAACTTCTCTATATTCTCGATGTGGAGTTTTGGAAGAAAGACATGTTGGACCCTCAAACCGTATCCAGATGGTTGGGAATCATTTCCAGTCTCGGCCCTGAAAAGATCAAGCAATTCGTAGAAATAGCCGATCCAGAACTCATCACAAGTATAATGAACTCTTTTATTAGGGTGGTGCTAAGAGACCCTGAAGTAGACCTTCTTGAGCAACTGGATTACTTGCCTTCATTTTCTCTTGATGACACCTTTTATGTGGAGTTTCGCATCCCTCAATTAGAAGAAGTCGTCAGGAGTTTTCTCGAGACACTTTTCTACTTGGACACTCAATACTACTTCAGTCTTATGAATGGATTGAACGCTGGTCTACCGTTTGAGCAAGAGGAAATGGCCCTTAAATGGCGTCAGGCTCGACTTGCTGATAAGGGGTTTCCAGCTTTCGATGAAGCTTTAGAAATATATCAATATATACAACAGGGGGCTGTGCTGATTCCATTCTCTGAACAGATCCATCAGCGAAGCGAATCAGAAACAGACATGAAGCGACCTGTATTAGATTACCCGCTAAAATTACTGGCATCAGAAACACTGTTCAAAAGATCTCTCGATAAAATTATAGACCAGGCCGAAAAGGACCGTATCTCTACAGAGCTGGCACACGTAGCAAACAAGATAATGGTCGCCGATAATAAAAACCCGAGTTATGTTGAAGAGTTGCAGGGCAGCTTAAAAAAAGTCAGTGGTTATATTAACATGTCATTAGAAGAGGTATGTGGAGACGACGTTTTTTTTGCCTCCATGGTAGTTAGTTCGAACCATATGGAAACACTTTTCAGAAGAGGATTCAGCATTATTCTTGATCTCCGTAAACAAGCCCAAACATTTCTTCGAGCATACGAAGGCGGTATTGAAAATTTGGGGTATCCCCTCGCAGGACTTATGAGAGGCCTGTTTCAGAAAAGACCCTTTTTCGCAAACAATTTATTGGGAGAGAACAAAGCCAGAGATTTCGAGAGTATGGGAGATATCCGCGTCATTAGGAAAATGCTGGATAAGAATACGTTTGAAGATAACTGGGAGCCTATTTGAATCGATTTTCTTTCTATATGGGCATTTGGCCAATTTGTGTGCTTGCATTTTTCTTCTCATTCGTTTAAATTCAGTTTCCACCCATCGAATTTCCAGAGACGACAAAATCGGGGAGATTAGACTCATGGCAGAATTTGAACCGATTATAGTGGCCTTTTGTTGTCATTACTGTGCTTATGGTGCAGCCGATCTTGCTGGTAGCATGAGGCTGGAGTATCCCTCAAATATCCGCATTATCCGTCTGCCTTGTACAGGAAAAGTCACCCCGGTTTTTCTGCTCAGAGCTTTTGAAAAAGGAGCCGATGGGGTGTACGTCGCCGGTTGTCTGGAGGGTGACTGCCATTTTATTCAAGGTAATTTGGTAGCCAAGCCCCGAGTAAATTACACCAAAAAACTTATTCAGGAAGTTGGTCTTGAGCCTGAAAGGCTGGAGATGTTCAACATGAGTGCTGCCATGGGGCCAAGATTCGCCGAAGTGGCCCGTGAATTTACAGAAAGGATAAAGGTTTTGGGGCCAAGCCCTCTTAACAAAAAATACAGACACGCAAGTAATCGGGCAGCTTGAGTTGTAGCAGATCCCTCTTTACAACATACCTTTGGAGGCACAGGAAATGGTCATAGGCGAAAGAAAACCCTTCGATGAAATCACAAGAATGTTGGAGGGGCATAAGAAAATCGTAGTACTGGGATGTGGAGGTTGTGTTACGGTCTGCCTGACGGGAGGACACGATGAGGTACGAGTTCTCTCTAGTCAGTTACGAATGGCTCGTGACAAGGCGGGTGATCCTATTGAGATTATTGAGAAAACCGTAGAAAGACAGTGTGATCCTGAATATATAGAAGAGGTTCATGATATAGTGCCCCACATTGACGCGGTGCTTTCCATGGCCTGTGGAGCCGGCGTCCAATTCATGGCCGAACGATACACAAATACGCCTGTTTACCCTGCGCTCAATACCACTTTCGTAGGCGGGTCAATAAAAGAAGGCTACTATGTGGAAAAATGTCAGACCTGCGGGGAATGTAAACTCTACTATACCGCGGGAATTTGTCCCATCGCCAGGTGTTCCAAAAGCCTCCTTAATGGGCCATGCGGCGGATCTACCAAAGGTGCTTGTGAAATCGATCCGCAAGTGGACTGCGCTTGGCAACTTATTATCGACCGTCTGAAGTCACTGAACCAGATGGACAGATACGAAGACATCATGGCTGTTAATGATTGGAGAACAAATAGGGACGGTGGTCCACGAAAGATGGTCAGGGAGGATTTTCAAAGATGAGTGGCGAATGCAAAACTGAGAGCAAGCTCGAAAAGATTCTCAGATCAGGACAGTTCGCAGTTACGGGAGAATGTGGTCCACCTCGCGGAGCCGACCCTGATGTCGTTAGAAATAAGTGTCAACTGCTCAAAAACAAGGCCGATGCTTTCAACATTACCGATAACCAGACCTCTGTTGTGAGAATGTCGTCCATAGCCTCATCGGTCATCATGATACAGGAAGGAATGGAACCGGTCATGCAGATGGTCTGCCGTGACCGTAACCGAATAGCTATCCAGAGCGATATACTCGGCGCGGCTGCCTTAGGTAATAAAAATATATTATGCCTATCTGGAGACCACCAGAAGTTCGGTGATCACCCTCAGGCAAAAAATGTTTTTGACATCGACTCCATTCAGCTCATAAAAACAGTCCGGCTGATGCGAGATGAGGGGAAGTTTCTTGGTGGAGATGAAATAAAGGGTGCTCCAAAGCTTTTTGTTGGTGCAGCAGCCAATCCTTTTGCTGATCCTTTCGAGATAAGAGTGCCCAGACTCGCTAAGAAGGTTGCTGCTGGAGTAGAGTTCGTTCAGACCCAGTGCATTTTCAATCTGAAGAAGTTTGGCGAATGGATGAAAGCTGTGGTAGACCGAGGACTTCATGAAAAGGTCTTCATTCTCGGTGGAGTTACACCGTTCAAGTCCTTCGGTATGGCCCGGTATATGGCAAATAACGTCCCTGGAATGGATGTCCCCGATGAATTGCTGCAACGCATGAAAGGCACTGCAAAAGAAAAACAGGCCGAGGAAGGCATTGCTATGGCAGTGGAAACCATCAAGCAACTTCGAGAAATGACTGGTATAGCCGGAGTGCACATCATGGCCATTGAATGGGAAGAAAAGGTGGGAGAAATAGCCGAAAAGGCTGGTCTTTTGCCGCGGCCTTCTGTGTAAATTCTTTACTCGTTTTTTATCACGTTTACGCGTCTGTCAAGAAATATCTTTACAACATTGATAACTTACTTGTCGGCCAGGAATAGACCCGATAAAACTTTTCCTTCTGGGGATGTGCTGAGCCCGGCTTTAATAATCAAGATTCATAACGTTCAGCGCGTTCCTCTCTATGAAATCTCTCCTCGGCTCGACCTGATCTCCCATGAGAGTGGAAAAAATTTCATTAGCTCTTACAGCATCGTCAATAGTCACCTGCAAAATTTTCCTGTTTTCAGGGTTCATGGTAGTTTCCCATAGCTGTTCCGCGTTCATTTCCCCGAGGCCCTTATACCTCTGAATAGACACTTTTTTTCGACCAAGCTCCATAATTGTTGTCACCATATTGGAAAAAGAACTTATTTCCATCTTGCTTGTGTCGGTTGCAAGAATAAATGGAGGGTCTCCTACAGCTCTGAGTCGATTTGTAATCGCTACTATTTCACCGTAAGAAGGCGATTCCGTTAAATCGGTATCAATGATGGTCCTGCGACTAAGTCCATTACGCCTAGTCTTTATATCAATATAGTATCGAGACTCCTCTTCATCTTTTTCAATATCAAATGTCATTGGTATTAATTCTACATTAAATGTCTCTATTCTGTTAAGAACCCGACCAACTATTTCTTCGACCTGTTCATGCCCAGCTAAAGAATCCTTGTTTAAGCCTTCGAGAACAAAAGCTTTTAAAACTAGCCTTTCCATATTCTTTCGCTCGAAAACATCTAGAATTTTTTCCATTCTCAGGATATTCTTGATAATATTAATCAACAATACTCCTTCCATCGACTCACCATCTTTATTTTGTACGACTACATTTTCTAGGCCGTAGCCAAGAATTACATCATCCATAGAGCTTTCGTCTTTAATATAAAACTCCTCTTTACCTTTTTTAATCTTGAACAAAGGTGGCTGAGCAAAATACAAGTATCCCCTATTAATTACATCTGCCATAATCCTAAAGAAAAATGTCAACAAGAGCGTTCTGATGTGAGCCCCATCCACATCTGCATCAGTCATGATGATAATTTTATGATATCTGATTTTTGAAACATCAAAATCTTCTTCTCCAATACCAGTTCCCAATGCAGTGATAAGAGTTCTGATTTCCTGGTTTTGGAGTATTTTATCAAATCGAGCTTTTTCGACATTCAGAATCTTGCCCTTAAGTGGAAGAATAGCTTGCGTCCGTCTGTCTCTACCTTGTTTTGCCGATCCTCCGGCTGATTCACCCTCGACTATAAAAATCTCTGACTTGGCTGGATCCTTTTCCTGACAATCAGCAAGTTTTCCAGGCAATGCCGAAGATTCCAGAGCGCTTTTCCTTCTTGTTAGTTCGCGGGCTTTTCTGGCTGCCTCTCTGGCTCGACTTGCGTCAAGAGCTTTTTGTATAATCCATTTACCACTATGGGGATTCTCTTCAAGATACTCGGAAAGTTTTTCATTGACCAGTTGTTCAACAATCCCGCGAATATCCATATTACCTAGCTTTGATTTCGTTTGACTATCGAACTGAGGGTTCAACATCCTGACGCTCAAGACCGCTGTAAGACCTTCTCTGAGATCTTCTCCGGTTATATTGACCTGGATCTTGCCGTTTTTGAGAAGACCCTTTGAACTGGCATATTGATTAATCGTTCGTGTTAGTGCCGATCTAAATCCAGAAAGGTGAGTTCCTCCTTCGAAAGTATTAATATTGTTACAGTATGTAAACACCGTTTCTGAGTACCCGTCATTATATTGTATTGCACATTCTATAAAATTATTATCTTTTTCTCCAGCAACATATATAGGTTTACTATCCATTGTTTTTTTGGCTCTATTGAGATGCTCCACGAAAGAAACAATTCCACCTTCGTATTCAAAAACTACAGGTTCCTTTTGAGAGCGTTCATCTTCAAAATTTATCGTCAAGCCTTTATTCAGATAAGCTAATTCTCTTAGGCGTGCGGCTACTATGTCATAGCTGATCTCAAGATCACCAAAAATTGTATGATCTGCCTTGAAAGTAATCTTAGTGCCATTTCTTTTCGTAGTTCCAACTGGTTCCAGTTGGCTTTGTTTTTTACCTCTACTGTACATTTGTCTGAAAACCCGTCCTTCTCTCCTAATTTCAAGCTTGAGTGTCTCAGACAAAGCATTAACCACCGATACTCCCACACCGTGTAAGCCACCGGAAACTTTATAGGTACTGCTATCGAATTTTCCACCGGCGTGTAACATCGTCATTACAACTTCCGCTGCGGAAATTTTCTCCGTAGGATGACTCTCTGTAGGTATTCCTCTTCCGTCGTCCTCAATCGTAACTGATGAATCTAGATGAATTGTCACGGAAATCTTGCAACAATATCCGGCCAAAGCTTCGTCTACTGAATTGTCTACTACTTCCCAGACAAGCTGATGCAAACCTTCAGGGCCTGTATTGCCTATATACATACCAGGAGTATTTCGAACAGCTTCAAGACCCTCGAGAACTATTATCTGTTCAGCACCGTAATGTTGTTCTCCCACGTTGTTATTTTTCCTCTCTTCCATCGTATCAACCATCCAAGATTGTCTCTTACTTTCGCATTGGCATTATGAGATTGAAATACTCTTTTGGAGGATCAGGTCGAATCACCATCGGTGCGCCTTCCTTATCAAATTCAAAAGTGATCAGTTCCGATTCTACAACTCCAAGAGCCTCCATCATGTAGAAAACGTTAATTATGACTTTGAAATCTTCTCCTTTATATTCCACTGCAATTACGTCCCTGGCAGAACCCAGGTCAGGATGCGTAGCGCTTACAACCATTGTATCTTGACCAACCTCGATGTTGACTCCCTTGTTCGTGTCAGAAGTGAGAACAGCTGTTCTTCTTAGTGCTTGTAAAAGTTTGATACGATCAGATTTTATAATTTTATCGCTGAGAGGCGGTATGACTTTTCTGTAGTCAGGATAGTCACCGTCAACGAGGCGCACCGACATCATGAATCGGTCAGTGCTCACGCAAAGATTTTTTGGCTCGAATCCCAATGCTATATCTCCATTCACATTTTCGAGAATCCTTCTTAATTCAATAAGACCTTTCTTCGGAACTATAACTTTGGACTCCAAAGATAAACCCAAGTTTTCATCTACTAGTGCCAATCGATGTCCATCTGTAGCAACAAATCTCGTAATTTCGCCGTTCTCTTCGATGAGAACACCGTTGAGATTAAATCTTGAATCATCAGTGGATGCCGCAAAAATTGTCTTATCAATCATGTTCACAATCTTTTTGGAGTTTACAGAAAACTTCTTGATGTCTTCAAAAGATGACCATGTCGGATAGTCCGTCGCATCCATGCCTGCAAGTTCAAAAGAAATCTCGCCACAAAAGATTTTAATTCGGTTGCCCACCTGAGTTGACTCTATATTCATGATTCCAGGGGGGAGTTCTCTCACCATTTCGTAGATTTTTTTTGAAGGAACTGCCAATACACCCGGCTCTATGACATTAGAAATATAAGTCATTTTGAGACCGACTTCTAAATCAGTAGCCGAAAGAGTAATTGTTGTGTTTGAAGCATTTATGAGAATGTGTGAGAGAATTGGCAAAGGCGATTTTTTTTCTGCAATTGGTACAGTCTTAGATAATCCTTCATAAAATATATCCCTCTCTATTTCAAAAAACATGATAAACTCCTATATAATATTAAGACTTAATAATTAATAAAAATAGTCTTAATAGAAGGTGTTGTGAATTTGTTGAAATCTTATTATGCATCTCTTATATTATGGTGTTTGCCTGTGAATTTAAAGTGGATAAATTTATCACCTGGTTGTTTATAAACACATCACGAATGACTATCTCGAATCTTTGAACAATTTATCCACTCCAAACTTAAATTTTATTTCACTTACGAATATCTTCCTTAATCCCTTCAACCAGGCTTTTTAATGAATGATCGCCTTCAAGGCGTTGTTCAATTTTTTTTGCTCCGTATATTACCGTTGAATGATCCTTTCCCCCGAAAGCAACCCCTATCTCAGGATAAGAAAGCTCCGTAAGGTCTCTCGCAAGGTACATTCCCACCTGTCTTGGAAGAGAGTAAAGCTTGTGTTTTTTCTTTGACTTTATATCTGAAACCTTTACATTGAAGGCCTTAGAAACTTGTGAAATAATATCATCTATGGTTATGGTTTTTGTATGACGATGCAGAATTTCCCTGAGTGCATTTTCGGCAAGGCCTCTTGACATGGGCTTTCCCTGAAGCGTACTCATAGCTATCACGCGAATAAGGAACCCAACCAGTTCCCTGATATTAGATTCTACGTTCTCGGCAAGAAAATAGGCTACCTCATCAGGAAGATCGATAGAATCTTCTGAAGCTTTTCTTTTTAAAATTGCAACCTTTGTTTCAAAATCCGGCACACCCATATCTGCCACTAATCCCCAACCAAATCTGGAGCGCAGTCTGTGTTCCATATCTGATATTTCATTAGGAAAGCAGTCGGATGTTATTATGATTTGTTTTCTTGCCTCATATATGCTGTTAAATGTATGAAAAAATTCTTCTTGAGTACGCTCTTTCCCTGCAATAAACTGAATATCGTCAATCATTAACAAATCTAGGTTTCGATATTTATTTCTAAAATCGACCATTCTGTCGAATCGGATGGAGCTTATCATTTCATTGGTAAATTCTTCGGAACTGCTGAAAGATATTTTTTTATTCTTGTCATTGCAAATCACAGAATATCCGATTGCACTCATGAGGTGGGTTTTTCCAAGGCCCACACCGCCATATATGAAAAGAGGGTTGTAACTTCCTCCGAGATTATCAGTTATTGATAACGCAGCAGCACGTGCAAACTCGTTACATGCACCAACTACAAAACTTTCAAAGGTATAACGGGGATTCAGATTATGTCTGAGGGCAAATTCATCGGTGATACTTAATGAAGATTTCGGATGAACTGTTTCGAGGAATTCAGAAACGGCAACCGGGTCTTCACCAACAAATTCATCTCGAGAACGGAAATCCATATCATAGCGTTTTCCTGTCAATTCCATTAACG
>Ga0007800_10000109_pt1 | contig 35419 bp, 29 predicted proteins | sample CryBogmetaGMA14M_FD_60366 | JGI IMG/M metagenome (GOLD analysis project Ga0007800, IMG submission 60366) | Freshwater microbial communities from Crystal Bog, Wisconsin, USA - MA14M | ecosystem: Environmental > Aquatic > Freshwater > Lake | place: Crystal Bog, Wisconsin, USA | collected 2009-07-06 | reverse complement strand
CTGTAATAGAATAAATGGATCAATTGACAATTCGTCCCGCAATCCTCGGACGATGTATGTGCCGTTTTGTTTTTCTGTGGACGTAACAACGATTCCCTCTTCTGCGTTCAGCCTAGTCAGCAGGTCCGTCCATCTCCGATGGTCGTGCAGTGCGAAGGCGATCCAAACGATTAAGACCGTAACAATTCCCCCTGCGACCCCGATCAATACAGGAGACAATTTCTTCTCGTCTTGCTTGTATTGCGAACACAGGCATACTTCCAATGCAGGCTTAGCAGATTCAAACTGGTCAGTGTCACCTTCAAAAGATTCGAAAGCCTCGGCATACTGCAAATGCACGGTTTCCAGGGCCTCTTGAAGGATGGTTCTCAGGCTTTCCGGGGCATTTCCGCGAATGACAGCGGCAAGAATTGCCGTGGGGCCTTGTTCAATCCATACGGTCAATTCGCCGACACGTATGGTCTCAAGGGAATCTTGTTCCTGAACTTTGAACGAGTCTGCAACAAAGTCTCGAATGGCAGTCAGCATGCCCGAAACCATGTCGGCATCCTGAAGCTCAATCTGTTCAATTACCATGTGTTGAAGCATCAAGCCTGTTTGTCTATGGATCAAAAAGATTTGTTCTACCCTATAGACGATGCTGTGCAGAAGCATGATCTCAGAGAGTGGCTTTTTTGTCCTAAATGCTTCTAACCTCCACCTGATGCCCTGCCATGATAAGCTCTTTTCCATTGCTTCATTGAGGGACTGCATCATGCCTCTCAAAGCCTCGGCAATAGCTTTCCTGATAGCCGGTCCCATCACGGGGAAAAGGGCATCTGCAAATACTTTCAAATTCGTTTTGATGGAGAATCGAACCGCTTGTTCCACAACGGGCATCAAGGCAACACTGAGACCGTCGTTTTCGGAGGATCGATGGATGATCGACTCAGGAAGTATTCGTCCAACCTCTTTCGCTCGAACCGTGGAGTCATCAAGACGCACCTGCAATTGGGCGAGTTGGGACTCCATATGGCCAAGGATCAAACCACGCAGCTCGAGCAGGGCATTCTCTTCGGAAAAAGTACCTTCCTTGTCTGTTTCCTCTATTGGTGGGAGCGAGGTGGGTTTGTTACTCATTCTTTAATTCATTTGCGGAAAGGTCAAAGTTCACATCACCCTTGTTGCTTAGACGCATCGCCATCTCCATAAAGAGTTCTGAAAGATTGGCCCGATCTACCTTATCCACTTGGAGTTCTTTGGCTTCTTGTTCCAAAATTCCGGAAATGGTCTCGTGTTTTTGGCGGATTTCCTCAGAAATGGTCTTAGATTGGGCCAGAATCTCCTCATGAAGTTCTCTGGATCTCCTGTTCAGTTGGTCCTCCAGTTGCGAGTTCTTCTTCTCAGTGGCCAGTGAGGCATCTTTCAGCTCCCGAACAAGATCCTGGACAGCAGCGGATCGATCATTTTGCTCTGTTTTTTGCCTTTCGTTCAGCAATTCAAATTCTTTTTTCATGTAATGTTCTAATGATTCAAAGGTCTTGCGCAGATCATCTTTCAAGCTATTGACTTCCTTCTGCATCCTGTCTTCCAGACGCACAAATCTTTTTTCATATTCACGCACCTGGCTTCCAAAAAGGATATCCCTGATTTTTTCGATGTTTCCGGCTCCCGCTAACACCGAGGTCTGACCCTGTCCCATCCCTACAACTTCTGCGGCTCCACCTTTGTGTTTTTGAGCAGGCTGCTGGGCTGCTCTTTCATCTGGCGTCTCGTTCATGTTTTTCCCTCCATAGACCGGTAATTTCAATTCCGAATAGACTCAGATCATCCTGAGGTCCAACAGGACCAACGTATTCCATGAGTGACAGGTGAATCGTGTCCAACAGCGTTACGATTGATTGTTTCCTGGAATCGTTTAGCAGGCCGCGTAGACGTTCCATTCCAAATTGATTGTTATTTGCGTCCTCTAGTTCCGTGACACCGTCGCTGTACAAAATGATCTTGTCGCCTTCCTCCAAATACCTCTCTTCTTGTTCAAAGGGAATTATCCCTCCCATTCCTATGATCGTGCCGCCCTTGTCAAGAAAATCCATGGACCCATCCGGATGGAGCAGGATAGGTTGTGGGTGCCCTGCGTTGCTGTAGGTCAATAGCCCTTGATGACAATTGAGAACCCCGTAGAAGATTGTGAAGAATTTATCAAAGCGTTCTATGGGAAACTCTCCATCCAGGACCTCCAATACTTCTCTGGGTGAAAGAATGGTTGTAGGAAGTGGTTCTCCCGCGTCTCTGCTCATAAGAATACCTGAGTGGGGCTGGAGCATCTGGCATACAGAAACAGCCAGCATGGCTGCGGGAGCGCCGTGGCCACTGACGTCTAGAATATAGATGGCCACGTGATCTTCATCCAATGGAACAACGTTGAACATGTCTCCAGCGATTGACATGCAGGGGTTGAACTTGGAGGCAATTTGAATACCTTTCTTCCTCGGAACATCTCTGGGTAAGAATCTCCTTTGAATTTCGGCCGCTGCAGCCATATCCTCATCGAGCTGTTTCTGCTTCACCAACAGCAATTCATGCGCTCTCCTCAGAGCCTGTTGGGTCTTGAAAAGAATTTCGTAATCCAAACTATTTTCTCTGCAGAGTTGTAAGAGGTCTTGCTTTTCTTGGTAATCACGACCCAGGATCTGAAGGAGCAAGAGGTTCTTGTGACTGAGACAGACAGCAGAAAGTTCAAGATAGTGTTCAGTGCCCGATGCGTCGGTCTCAGTCCATGGCCCTGACTTCATTATTTCGGAAGAGCCCTCCAACCAAAATTGTTCAGCGATGGGCAGGAAATTCTCAATAAAAGGAGAAAGATCATCCGGAACCAGTGTGAACTGAGGAAGCACGTATTGATGAAAAACTTGGGTGAACCAGTCCGGGACTTGTCCCAAGACCTTATAGGTAGCATCACTCAGACGTTCCATGACCAGGAAGCCCAGCGATTCCAAAAGTTCTTTGAAGAGGGACTCATTCATGGTTTCATGGCAGGGCACAACTGTTGTCATTGGGAGAGCCTGATTTGGTTTTATGCTTTCTTGCATCGAAGCTTTAAGATTGGGCCGTTAGATGATGCTTGTCTCTAATAGAATATGCCCTCATTCATTAATGATATCATCGTTACCCAGCGAAATCTAGGAATATGTGCATTTTGGCGCTTTGATGCTTGTGGACTTGAGCTATCAAGCTTGATCCACCATCGTGATAACTGGAACATTTTTTGAGGGTGCATCTAATCAGAACAGTTTTTCAGGAACAAAGTCTCTGCCTCGGACTTCTTCCATGGACAACGCTCCAGATGGACACGTCACTTGGCACAGGCCACAGCCCATGCATCTACCTTCATCCACTTGCGCGGCCTCATTTTCCTGAACGGCTATTGCTCCAAAGTAGCATCTGTCAAGGCAGGTCCCGCAAGCTGTACAGTGGTCTGGGTTGACTTTTGCTGCAAATCGGCTTGGTTCGACAACACTGATATTATTCTTTATGAGGATGGGCATGGTCTGGCAGCAGCACGGACAGCAGTTGCAGATGAACTGGTCAACGTTCTGTTTGTTCATTACCACGTGGATGAGACCGTCTTCCTCGGCTTGGCGGACTATTTCAAGGGCTTGTTCCTTGGTCAGTCGCCTGCCGGTGCCGCGTGCAAGATTGTAGTCCGCTCCTCGGTTTATCTGGAGGCAAGCCTCCAATGTCCTATCGCATTTGTGAGCCGTCAGACGGCAGGTGCACTTTGTTACCGAAAGACTCCGAGCTTTTTCAATGATCTCCCTTACATCTTCAAAGGCCAGAACGTGTGTCTTCGCCTCAATGGTAACCCCAACCGGGATGACCCGTGTAAAAGGACGGGGCAGGAGTTTGTTCAAGGTCATTGCAACTTCCGGCCATTCTTCTTCCATGAAGTCTTGCCAGAGATCCAGGAACTCCCGTGGAGAATCCGGCCAGAGAATGGATGCGTCATGGAATTGGACGAGATCTCGACACATCCTGTAGATGGGCGGGTCTGTCTTAAGCGAAGGGAACACTACTCCCTTAACGAAAAGGGTCTGCAGCATAGAGGCGACTTTAGCCTCAGAAAAACCAAGTGTTTGCACCAAGTCAGGTGGAGTTCCGGGCAATGCCAGAAGCAGTTGGGCCTCTTCTGGATCGACAATGATCTCAAAAAGCTTCGCGATTCTGTTCGACTGACCCAAGCCAATTCGATTTGCTAGTTCAATGTATCGAGAGTCCACTAATGTTCTCCTTCTGAATGATTTTTCAGATATTTGCCTTGAAGGCCACGGCACAGTTAGAACACATCATCAAAGATGTGCATCCGAGCTGATGCAAAACACGGGATGGCCTCCCCACACTCTTTATGAATACCACGCGAAGGAAAGGACTCGCAAGCTCAAGTAGTCGGCAGTCTGTTCGCAGTCAAAAGGCTGCTTCACCAGGAGGAACCTGGCCGGTTCGTCAATTCTCAACACGATGAAAGAGGAATTGCCCAAGGTACGTGAAAGCCGGTTCTGGGCTTTCACTATTGGGGCTGTCATTTACTCTGCCCTGCTAATCATTGTTTGACCATGCGTACGACGGCTGTGTCAAGGATATGATTACTGACAGCGATCAGATGTTCACACACATGACCATGAGAAATGATGTTCGCTTGGGCTTGCATGATTGGGACGGAACCATGTATTGTCGTGAAATTCGAGAACCACACAGATAATCATGGAGGCAGGGAAAGGTGCCTGTTGTAGCTCGATCCAACTATACAGCGCCGCTGCTGTGTTCAAATCCCCATGTGCAGACCATAATCCCCACTGTTTTCCGGAAGGTTCGAGGGGTATCGTATCAGCGTGAGCGTATCGCTACTCCTGACGGGGATTTCATTGATCTGGATTGGGCTGAAGTCGGTTCCAAGAGACTTGCCATTCTACTACAAGGCCTGGAAGGCGATTCCGGACGACCATACATGATGGGTATGGTGAGAGCCTTGAACCGCAACGATTGGGATGCCCTGGCTATGAATTTCAGGGGATGCAGCGGTGAACCCAACTTGAAGCTGCGCATGTATCACAGTGGAGAAACTGAGGACCTGCACACGGTGATCAGCCATGTTGCGGCTTCGGGCATGTATGATGAATTAGCTCTCGTTGGATTCAGCCTCGGGGGCAATGCGATTTTGAAATACTTGGGGGAGCAGGGAGACAGAAAGTCTCCGCTTATTAAACAGGCAGTCACGATCTCTGTGCCTTGCGATCTCAAGGCCTGCTCGGTTCGCCTGGAGGAATTCCGAAATCGACCATACTTAAGAAGATTTCTTAGGATGTTGCACGAGAAAATAAGAGTCAAAGCTCTCATGATGCCGGAAAGCATCAGCGATATCGGATACGAACGGATCAGAACCCTAAAAGACTTTGACGACAGGTACACTGCTCCTATGCATGGGTTCAAGGATGCCGACGATTACTATGAGAAGGCATCGTGCCGACAGTTCCTGCCGACCATCTCAATCCCTACCCTCTTGATAAACGCGGCTGATGACCCGTTTCTTTCGGCATCCTGTTTTCCCATTGAAGAAGCAAAATCGAACATTCACTTATTCCTCGAGATCCCGGAACACGGCGGCCATGTTGGATTCATGGCGTTCAACAACGACGGCGAGTATTGGTCGGAAACACGTGCAATAGTTTTTTTGAATACGATGGTCTCTTGATCCTAAAACGCCGAAGACAACAGCACATGCAGCGCTGAATTTGGATCCCCGGCTATTCCTCAGTTGGAGGCTCTTTGAGACGCACCAAGAGCCACTGTTCAGTTCTGTCCTTCCCGAAATGCACTAAAACGTCGGTTTGATCCTGAGTAAGATTGTAGATCCCGGTCTCCATTATGACCGCATTGTTGCTGTCATCCGCAAAAGTCCAGACAGCTCTCTGGGACTGTTTATCGACCATTCCTTTAATAGGCTTCGTCATATCGTTGTCGGTGTTGTAATAGGTTCCTTGTATTACGCCATCCTTGTTCACCGCAAGTTGCACGACCATGTTCGATGCCCCTGAGTCGCCTTGAGACAATGCGAACACGCCAAGAGGCATCCATTGGGCTGCATCATCTTTGACTTCAGGGGTTTTTGTCACTATTTGGAAAGCTTGGCCATAATATTCGCCGGCCGTGCAAAGCCGCTGGCCGTTCAAGTAAACAATGCCATTGTCGTAATAAAAATTATTGCCATAGTCATAGTACATGGGCGAGCCCCAGTCCCAAATGATCCACGAACTCAGAGCAACCCACGTGGATGGTCTCCACCAGTAATTCCAGGGATGATAAGGCCAGATATGACTGTGCCAGTAAAAGTTGTTCAGGTTGGGGTGGTTCGCATACCAATTCTTATTGAACATGTTGTGATAGTGCTGAGAGTAATTTTCACGAATATGTTGAGCCTTCTGAGGGTTAACCTGCTGGCCGGGATGCCCGCCCGGACCCGGCATGTGACCGACACCGGGGTGGCCGGGATCACCGGGCTTACCCTTATTGAGAAAATGATCCAACGCCATTGCACCTGCTGCCCCTCCAACAGCGGCGGCGCCGATCTTGCCCAGGCCGGACTTTGTCTGCCCGACATTGGTCTTGGGAAGTTTTAGAAACTCCTGAACTTGCCCATGTGTTGGCTTGCCCTTCCCCACTTGGCCAGTCAGGGATTGTATGCCCTGAGGTAGTGGCTTCTTTCCCACAGGCTTCACATTCTTTTGAGACCCTAAAGACTCAGGCTTAAACGTCGACTTTTGACCTTTTAAAGTAGGCTTTGAATACGCGCCTCCCGTTGGTTTGGAAAACTGGCCAGAAGAGTGCGGTTTGTTTAGTGATGGTCGGTTCGCAGATGGAGCAATGTGACTTATTCCGCCTCCACCACCACTGCCTTTGCTACCAAGATGGGCTCCAGCTTTTTCGCCTTCTTTTTCTTTTTCGCCCAAACCGCGCGCTCCAGTGTTAATGACTGACAAGGCCAAGATCGACACGAATGAGATTACTATATAAGCTGTTCTTTTCATGGCTGATCCTCCGTTTCTTGCTGAATCCAATTTCTTATTTCGCTTGTTGCTCGCCTACGATATCGGCTGGCTCAACATCGAACTGTGCTCCCTTGTTTTCTAAAAAAACTTCTCAAGAGCCGCCTCGATCTTGTCACGACCTTTCACGCGCACTCCCGTCACCCCGATTAAAAGCCTCGACATATGACTGTACCAAACGACGAATGGCCACTTCTTCCTGGCCGTATTGAGGGGCTTCTTGGGCAATAGCTGTGCAAACGCACAGCACGAGAAGTCCTAGAATCACAATAAATCTCATCATCTGTCGACGCCTCCTTATTTAAGGACTGGGCCCTGAACCAGTCAAAATGTATTACTCCTCAGTGGGAGTTTTCTCGCGCTCCTCATGCTCATAGAATAATTCTCCACATCACAAAAATGTGTTTTTACCCTTCCATTGTCAACATAAAGGGCAATCACACGGCTTTGTTTCATGCAATGACCCCAAATTGGTAACTTTGCGGTGTAGATGGTTTGCTCATAATAAGGGACTTTATGATTCCTGGAATCTGGGACTGAAATTTGACAATATGATCGGCTGGATTTTTTCAGTAAAATGACGTACGACTTTCTTAGCTGTGCGGAACAGCATTAAGGCTAATGGGGACTGGACATTTGAGTTCCCCATCCCTGCGACTTATATCATAGTAACAAATAGAAAGGAAAAACCATGGTTAAGGTTACCTGTTTCGGCGCTGCAGGGTCGGTAACCGGTTCCAATTATCTCGTTGAGACTTCCCGGGGCAAGAAGGTTCTTGTGGATTGCGGCCTTTTCCAGGGCAACAAAGATATGGAACGTCGTAATTGGGAGGAGTGGGGGTACGATCCGAAAGAGGTCAAGAACCTCATCCTGACTCATGCTCATATAGACCACAGCGGACGCATTCCTAAAATAGTAAAGGATGGATTTCGCGGAAGAATCATCACCTCGCCGCCGACGGCCGAACTGTGTGAAGTAATGCTTCTCGATGCCGCCCATGTACAGGAGATGGACGCAGAGTGGAGGACGAGGAAAAACCGGCGGCGAGCCAGACAAGACTTAAAACCACTGTACACGACGAAAGACGCTGAGGAGAGTCTAAGGTATTTAGTCCCAATGGAGCTTGATCGGATTATTGATCTTGAGCCTGGTTTTAAGGCTCGACTACGGAACGCAGGACATATCTTAGGATCATCCACTGTGGAGTTGTGGGTTGAGGACGAAGGGAATGAAACAAAAATAGTCTTTTCCGGCGACCTGGGAAAACAGGACCAACTCATCGTGAACGATCCCTTCGAAATCGTAGAGGCGGATTACCTTTTTATCGAATCAACTTACGGTAACCGCCTGCACCGAAAGTTCGAGGAGAGCAAGGCGGAACTGGTGGAAGCGATTAAGTATGCCGTTTCTAACAACGAAAAGGTCATTATCCCAGCGTTCGCCCTCGAGAGAACCCAGGAAGTGCTTTATCTTCTCGGCGAATTTTCGCGAGCAGGGAAAATTCCCAATATTCCCATCTACCTTGACAGCCCCCTTGCGATTAAGGCAACGGAGATCTTTAGAAAGAATAAGAAGTATTTCGACGATGCCACACGGGCGATAGTTGAACAGGGATTTGATCCATTCGTTATGCCGAACCTGAGGCTCACGCCTACTACAATGGAATCCATGAAGATCAACGAGGTGCAGGGTTCTGCGATTATTATCTCGGCCAACGGCATGTGCACGGCGGGACGGATCAAGCATCACCTGAAACACAACCTGTGGCGTCCCGGTGCAAGCATTATCATCGTGGGTTTCCAGGCCGAGGGGACGACTGGACGGCAGATAGTGGATGGTGCGAAAACGGTCACGATTTTCGGGGAGAAGATCGCCGTCAGGGCAAAGGTATTCACCATCGGGGGATTCTCTGCTCACGCCGATCAGGCGGACCTCCTTGAATGGGTTGGTCATTTTACAATAAAGTCGAGGCCCCGAGTCTTCCTCACTCACGGTGAACCTATTTCAAGCGAGGCTCTGGCGGGTGCAATCAGAAAACGGTTCGGCCTTGATGTCTACGTGCCGCATTGGCGCGAGGTATTAAGTCTTGATCACCGCGAAGGTACCCCCGAGATACTCCCTGAGACTGTTCCCAAGGATCTACAACAAAATTTCCTTGCCCTGACCGCCGACCTTGAAGCCGAGATCGCACGGTTGAAAGAGCAACTTGCTGAAAAAAAGAAAAAGATTTCCGAGGAGGACCTCGAGAAGCTCAGGGATATCCGCGATGAACTGCAAGCCGTTATTTCGGTATAGACATTGAAGCCGGTATCAGAAAGGCCCGTGGCATCAACTCCCATGTCGATCGGAAGGCTCATTGCCTGCGGGAATTCACCGCATGACAGGAGAGTGTCGGCTTGTTCCATGGCCTTTGAGGCTATGCTCTTGGTTGACGCAGACCAACACACTAAAACTTGTCGGCCCTCGGTTCCATTGAAGGCGACATGAGGTTATTGGCTATTTCTTCAGCCTGTGTGATTAAATCCGGTCTTTGTGCAACAGAGTCGGCTGGCCGAGGACCATTCATCCGGAGAAGATAGTTATGGGCAAACCCGTACCGATTGAGCCACATTTCGTAACGAGGATGGACGTCCGCGTACAGATTCAAGTTAGGCTGACCCTGGGCAAAAATGAAGACTGAAGACTTGCCAGGCTTGAGACGACTACTGAAGTCAGGGTTCAGTAACGAATAGGTTCTGTCAAAAAACGACTTGAACTGGCCTGAGACCTCGCCGAAATAATTGGGGGATGCCATGATTATAGCGTCTGCCTCTTTGACAGCCTCCAATATTGGAGTCAAGTCGTCCTTTAGGACACAGTGGTCAAGCTTGGTCTTACAGGCTTCGCAAGCTTGGCAACCTTTGAACTGAAGTTTGTTAAGAGCAAACTCTTGAGTTTCTGCTCCCAGGTTTCCGGCCCGTTCCACTATCTTACGGGCTAAGGCCGTGCTGTTGCTCTTGGACCTTGGACTTCCTAAGATTGCTACGATCTTCATTTATGCAACTCCTTGATAATACAATAAATAGGGACTTGCCATCGGCACAATCCTGAAAAAAACTAGAATGTTAGAAATTTGTGAATTTCCAACACAATATTATCTGATAGTTCGCCGCACTTTTCAAGGTCCGCCTTGGGCGTACGATTGTCTGGAACATTGACGACTTGGCAATGCTATTTTTCTAACTAGTCTCGAGAGGGCAACAATGGCAAAAGTCAACGTATCATTGTCCGAAGTACACCGAACGGTATCCATTCCTGCGGGTTCTAGCATCCTGAAACGCATGTTCGCTTTCTTCGGACCTGCATACCTCATCAGTGTAGGATACATGGACCCCGGTAACTGGGCTACGGATTTGGAGGGGGGGGCTCGTTTCGGTTACAGCCTTATGTGGGTATTGTTGATGTCCAACTTTATGGCCTTCCTCCTGCAGACCCTTTCTGCCAGGTTAGGGATTGTAGCCGGACGCGATCTCGCCCAGGCTTGCCGTGATAATTACCCGCGACCCGTCACCTATGTGCTCTGGGTTCTTGCGGAAATCGCTATCGCAGCATGCGACCTGGCAGAAGTGTTGGGTACCGCTATAGGATTGAATCTGCTTTTTGGTTTGCCTCTCTTATGGGGAGTAATAGTTACAGCCTTTGACACGATTTTATTTCTCGCTATTCAGAATTTTGGTATTCGAAAATTTGAGTGTTTTATTCTGTCCCTTATCACCGTTATCGGACTTTGCTTTATTTTTGAAGTATTCATATCAGCACCTGAGTGGGCGCAGGTGGTCCAAGGATTTAAGCCCTCTTTGCCGGACGGAGCGTTGTACATAACCATTGGTATCATCGGAGCAACCGTAATGCCCCACAACTTGTACCTCCATTCAGCTCTGGTCCAAACACGTGCATACGATTCGTCGGATAGGGGGAAACGCCAAGCCTGCAAATTCAACATGATCGATTCTGCGGTGGCTCTCAATGCGGCATTTTTTGTCAACTCTGCGATTCTGATAGTCTCTGCCGCAGTGTTCTTTAAGCGAGGAATCGCTGCCACAGAGCTTCAGCAGGCTCATGAATTGCTCTCACCACTTCTCGGGACAGCACTCGCAGGAATTGCATTTGCGCTCGCGTTGTTGTGTGCGGGTCAAGCATCCACGATCACGGGTACTCTTGCAGGACAGATTGTCATGGAGGGATTCCTCCACTTCAAGATTCGTCCATTTTTTAGGCGGCTGTTGACCAGGATGTTGGCAGTGGTTCCTGCGGCTCTTACTATTGTTTATGCTGGAGACAGTGGAACTTATAAATTGCTTATATTAAGTCAAGTGATCCTGAGCCTGCAGTTGCCGTTCGCGGTCATTCCCCTTGTTCACTTTACGAGCGACAAAGGGACAATGGCTGAATTTGCCAATAACTATTGGGTGAAGACTTTAGCATGGATTGTAGCTGGAATAATCACGGCACTTAACATAAAGCTCGTGACTGAACAAATTGCTGAGTGGATAAGGACCTCCTCAGAACCGATCCTGATTTTCGGAATAGTTATCCCGTTGGTAACAGCAATTGGCGTTCTTCTCATTTACGTCATTCTTAAACCTTTTATTCACATTCCACCCAAAGAGACCATTCCCGCGTGGAAGAAACTGAGTCACTTCATCCGAGCTGAGGAGGATAATTTGGACATCGACGTTCTTCACTACAAAAAGGTTGGGGTAGCTATAGCGTTCACGGATGACGACAAGAAGGTCCTGAGTCATGCGTTGCCGCTCGCGAGGCAGCACGATGCTACACTCTGTCTTTTCCATGTAGTGGAGGGTGCGGGCGGGGTAATGTTCGGTCCGGATGCTTATGATGCCGAGGCTCGTGAAGATGAGCAGTACTTGAATCAACTCGCGGTGGCGTTGGGTCACAAGGGCTTAGAGGTCGAAACTTTCCTCGGATTCGGATCCGTCACAAGAGAGCTGATTCGTATGGTACAGAAAGAGCGGGTCGACATACTTCTCATGGCTGGTCACGGTCACAGAGGCATCAGTGACATACTCTTCGGGAGCACTATCTCGCCTGTCCGCCATGAGCTTGATATACCGGTCATCATTGTCAGGTGACCTCCCGGTCAGGTTTCGGCTCCATAGATCATTACCACAACTTTTTCAGCCTTCGGGTCATTTCCAGAAGCCACGTATGTATTGGGGACATGTCTTTGAATTTTTCCAAAGTGTAATCAACGATATCTTTAGAATGTAACTCGTCCGGGATATGGGTCTCGAAGGCAGTGGTCAATCCACCGAGGAGCAGCAGGTTTGCGTTCTGGTGGTCTTTGTCGTACCCTCGAGGAACCTTCTTGTATTTCTTCTCACCTATCCGGTAATCACCCCTGGCCTGAACGTCCTTCAATGCCTTGACCAGAGCCTTGCCATATTTGGGATCCACAACCGACTCACGATACAGTTCCAGAAGTTGCTTGGAGAAACAATGATTGCCTACCCCAAGCATTAGGATGGGCGGTTCCAGGTGAAAGTAGTAGCCGGAACAATCCATTTTGGATAATTCGCCCTCCCAGAAGAAGATGCCCAGATGGGTCTTGTATGGCGTCTTGTCCTTGCTGAAGCGAATGTCCCTATAAGGACGGAAGATCGACTTGTTAACTCGGGGGTCAGCGACGATACCAGGGGACATCTTCTTAAGCGCCCTACCCATCTCACTCACATAATCAGACGCAGGCGCGATCACATACTGTTCGAAGTCCCCCTTATGTTCGTCAAACCACGACTTGGTGTTGTTTTTTTTCAATTCCGTGTAGAATTTCACACATTCTCTAGGAAAACCATTGAAATCCGTCCGTGCCATCATCTTCAGTCTGCTCCTTTTTTCCCAACAGAATAATGAATTGCCGGTTTAACTACGAATAAGACTCCAGTTATCGCGAGAGCGGATCTCCGTTCCTCAAATGATATGTCCTTATGTTCCAATATGATTTCTTTTCTCTGCAGAATCGGTTCACCCCCCTGATAGCCGCATTATAGTTATCAAGTCTTAGAATGTAAAAAAAATACTGGAGGAACACCCTGGATGACCTCTTTAGAGGGGCAGATGCTTTCAATAAAACGCAATTTACAATAATGTGGTATATCCTGGATAGGGGTGCCGGGAGAAAGCAACGATACCTTTCGTGAAATCCTGAATTTCACCTCGAGACGTTTGAAGCCGGACAAGCGGTCACCAACAAGGTCTCTAACTATTTTCCTGGCTACAAGAATTGAAAGCATGATAAGGCTATGAGGTGAAACTCATTGATACGAAGTTGAGGAAAGGAGTAGTCGAAATGCGGTGGCCAAACAGTGTGATGGGTTTTATAGCATTTATCTCGGCCATGACGTTAGCCTTGGTCGTCTATTCTTCCGATCCCGTGTCTGCCCAAAAAAAGAAGCCGAACTTCATCATGATCATGACCGACGACGTCGGCTGGGGTGATTTGGGATGCTATGGAGGTGGTGAGAACCGCGGTTGCCCAACGCCGAACCTGGACAGCATCGCCTCAGAGGGCATGCGCTTCACAAACTATTATGGTCAGGCAAGCTGCACCGCTGGCCGGGCTTCGTTCATTACAGGCCGGATTCCGATACGGACCGCCCTTTCCACCGTCTTGGCTCCAGGCGATGCCAACGGTCTGAAAAAAGAGGATCCCACCATAGCTGAGGCCCTGAAAAAACTTGGGTACCAAACGGCACAGTGGGGCAAATGGCATCTCGGTGACCGTCCTGAGACTTTCCCCACCGAACACGGTTTCGATGAAATGCGCTTCATGCTGCCATATTACGCGGGCGTTTACGCATACGACTATCTGCCCCTGCAGCCGGATTTTCCCATACACAACAAAACATTTATGGAGGCTTGGAACAAGGTGAACCTCAGCCAGTGGGAAGGTAAAGCCGGCGAAGCCCCCAAGATTATCAAGAAAAAGTTTGGCTATGAAGACCTGGCCACTGTTGATGATATCATTCGTGAGGATGCGGTCAAATACATCAAGGAGCACGCCAAGGACGATAAGCCTTTCTTCATGTACATTTGCTTCATGAAGGTCCACAATCCCAATAACCCCTCCCCTCGTTTCAAGGGGAAATCGCCGGGTGGGGGCCGCTATCTCGACGCTCTGATGGAGTTGGATGACAACTCTGGTCAAATAATGCAGGCCGTACGTGAGGCCGGTATAGCTGAGAATACCTTGGTTGTGTGGACCACTGACAATGGAGCGTGGGTGGATGCCTGGCCCGATGCGGGTTACACTCCTTTCCGCGGCATGAAAGGGACCTCCTTCGAGGGAGGGTTCCGAGTTCCTGCGATGGCATGGTGGCCCGGGCACATTAAGCCCGGAACCGTGGCTAACCAGATTATGTCTCACATGGACTGGTGGCCCACCATTGTCAAATTAGCCGGAGGAACTCCTCCGAACCGAATTTTCAAAGACAACAGTGGTAAGGACATTGTCTTTGATGGAATTGAAAACAGCGACTTCCTCCTGGGAAAAGGGCCGTCCAACCGAGACCATTTTTTCTATGTTAATGACTTGGCGTTCGGTGGCTTGCGAGTGACCAATTTTAAACTTCTATTCACTGCCAAAGACACCTGGCTTGGGCCGGATCTGAACCTGGCCTTTCCTGCGCTTTACAATCTCTGGTGGGACCCGGGTGAGCAGTATGACGCTATTTTTAATGGCGCCGCGCCGACGCGGGGTGACTTGAAAACCTCCCCCGGGAGATACTCGGGAGAAGATCACGGTTGGATCGTGGAAATGGCGCAACCGTATTTTGAGCAATTCTTTGGAGAACTGATGAAGTGCCCGAACCGACCTACAATACCTACCGCGGGTTCCACAAGTCAGTTGGTAAATGAGTTTAACAATCCCCCCGGCCTGAGACGTCTCTTTGAGCTTCTGGAGCCGTCATCCCAGAAGAAGTAGAACGTGTCGCGTCCTCCCGGACTCCGGCGTTGCGTGGTCGCGCCCCGTTACGCCGGGGCCAAGCACTTAATCTGGTAATTCCTCCTTCTGTTTTGGCAGGCAAATCAGATTTTCAGGTTTTCCGCGTGTTGGGAGAATCTGAAATTTCATTTATCTCAGGGTAATGGCTTTCTCAGGACAGATCTCCTGGCAACAAAAGCATGTGATACAAGTGTCGGCGTCCACCTGGGGGACATGGTCTCCCATAGTCAAAGCTGAAACCGGACACTGATCAACGCATGTGCCGCAGCCTGTGCATAACTTAGAATCAGCTTTCGGACGCACAATCGTTCGACTGTAGATTGTCTCTTGTATGTTCTTGTTGTGAAGAATGGCTTCGCCTCCTAACGGAGGGAGCTTGAAATCGGGCAGTAGCTTCATCTCCCCAATGACTTCAATCGTACTGAGGTCGTAGTCCCCCAAACCCAATTCCTTTGCCTTTTGAAGGAATCGCAGGCGACCCGGTTCACATCCCATCATCGCCGCAATGACAGCATCCAAGGCCACGGCATTGTCCGATGCCAGTATCAGGCCGATGTTTCTGAGGTCAGGTGAAGCCGGACCATTGCCCTCCATACCGACCACTGCGTCCACGAGGAACAGGTCGGGAACCCGGAGTCGGAACACGTCCACCAACATTTCATGGAAGCGTTCCTGGCTACCCGCCGCCTTGTGCAGTTTGGCTTTCTGAGCACCTGGCAAAAACCCGTAGCTGTTTTTGATTGCTCCGGTGATGACGGTTAAACCGTGTGTTTTAAATTTCGGCAGACTGATAATGATATCAGCCTCCAGTACAATCCGGGAGATACTCACCGTTGACATGAAATCGGGATTGAAATCAACTTTGAGTGAATCGTTTCCGATGTTCAGATAATAGCCCATGGCTGCTTCCATCAGGCCCGCTTGTTTGAAGCTTTCCTCGTTCGCCCCATAGTTAAAAAGACCTGGATTGTCGCCCACAACAATGGAAGCGGGTCCCATTGTTTCGGCCTTTTCCACTACGGCACGGAGTACGGCAGGATGGGTGACAATGCCTTCTTTTGCCTCCGAAGCCCGAAGCACGTTGGGTTTTATCAAGACTCTCTTCCCCTTCAATTCCAATGGGAAGAGTTCAAAGGCCCGGGCTACTGCCTGACTGACATTCTCATAGGTAGCGGGATGGATCATCACTTTCGACATAGTCAATACCTCACTGTCAGCCCAGATATTACGCTATAAATGCAAATCTTTGTAGTCACGGAACCGAATTTATACGGCAGTCACGACATTCTGCTCATTCTGGGCCCTTTGAGTGCTCTGTTGAGTTACTGTGCGTCAACGATAGGACACTGACTCGCTTCCACTGCTTTTCTCAGGACAGGATTTAGTATTAACCTTCCTTGATAGATAAGTTTTTCAACAGTTATTGAGCATACTTCACCATTGTCCCCATGGTCAACCATAGTCTTTGCGATTGTTCAAGGTTGGAGCGAATATTCGCTAACTGAGTGGAAAACTATTGTGAAGGCTACAATAGAAGTGGATTTTTTTTGAGACGGATATTTGTTTCATCGCCTTTTCGAAAGGGGAATAGAGCAGATATAGAGCTTTCAATACATCGGGAAACTCAACGGAGGTTGGGAGTCTCAAAGCACAGGGTTCCATACAGGAGTACTCAGAAGACTAAAGGGTTCGTGCCCTTAGGGAGTCCTCCGCGATGGAGACGGGCAAGAGTTCGCAAGCGCAAACTCTTGCCTGATCTTCATGACGCTATAATAGACAGCGAGTTACCAACGCGATCTTCCCGTGTCTCGACGCGCACCGCCCCCTGCGCCTCCTGAACTGTTTTTGGGGCGAGCCTCGTTCACCTTGAGGCTACGGCCTCCGAGATCCTTGGAATCCAGTTCCTGGATCGCTCGAAGACCTTCTTCTCGATTTGACATTTCGATAAAACCGAATCCACGTGACCGGCCAGTGAATTGATCACTGATGATTTTTGCGGAATCTACTACTCCATACCCTTCAAACAGACCCTTGAGTTCGCCTTCGTTGGCATCGAAGGACAGGTTTCCGACATAGATGTTAATACTCATTCTCTAACTCCTTTAGAAATAGCACCCTACTCATTATTGGTGAGTGCGTTTACGATAACGAACAAGGGCTCTTTGTGAACGGGGATGAACCGGGTGGAGTTTCGGTGTGATAATCCTCGGCACGGGCGCCTCTGTCCTGGGAGCTTAATCGTTGCATAACGCCCGTGGTCCTAACAAGAGGTCTACTGGAGAAACACAAGATAAGGTTCACTATTAAAGATATGCTTAAGATCTTTCCTTGTCAAGTTATTTTCCCCCCAATTTTGAGACTGATTCCATTTGACAGTCATGCAATAAGATCGTCTGATCAAACCTATCGGGTGTGAATTCTTTTTGAGTGCTCCTCTCAACCAGTCTTATTGTTTTCGAAGTTTTTCCTCGTGTTCTTCCGAGGTTTTGCAATCGATGCAGTGCGTAGTAACGGGACGAGCCTCAATCCTTTTTAAATCTATGGGTTCGCCGCAGACTTCGCAGAATCCGAAGGTCTCGTCTTCAATTTTCTCTAGAGCCTTTCGAACTTTGTTTATCAGCTTGCGTTCCCTATCTCGAATTCGTAGTTCAAAGTTCCTTTCCGATTCCATGGAGGCCCGATCCGTAGGATCAGGAAATGCTGTTTTCCCTTCGGCATCGGTCATGTCATCAACGGTTTTACCGGCGCCTCTCACCAGTTCATCCAAGTGTTTCTGTAGTCTTCCCTGAAAGTATTCCAGATCTTCCTTTTTCAACTTCATAACCGCCTCCATTAATTAAGGCCTAACCTGTTCAGGCCTCAGCTCAGGAATTAGTGCAAATTTGGATATATATGCATCAAGTGCCGGCACGAATCATGATCTCCACTGTGGAACGGGTGAAATTTCCATAGGCGGCACACGAGCGAATTGTGCCTCAGCCAGTGAAGCGGACCCGTCCTCGACCCAACAAATCGTGAAGGTGAATTATGCCTACGAGTTTATGTTCTTCATCTACCACCACCAGAGCGGTGATCAGTTTATGTTCCATGATCTCCATGGCTTCTGCAGCGGTGCTATCCTCACGGATTGTTAGCGGATCCGGAGTCATTAGGTCAAGGGATTGGTATTGATAGATTTTTTTCCCCGAGCAGAGAGCCCTGCGAAGGTCTCCGTCGGTAATAATTCCGAGCAACTGGTCTCCGGATGTAACCAGAGTGAATCCAAGATTTTGCTCGTTGATGCTGGAAAGAACCTCACTGAGGGTAGCCGCTTTCCCTACCTCTGGAATTGCCTTGCGGTCGAGCATCATTTCGCGGACGTTGAGGCTGAGAAGTTCGCCCAAACTTCCTGCAGGGTGATGCTTCAAGAAATCCTCCTTGCGAAATCCTCTTCGTATCATGAGAGCTACTGCCAGGGCGTCCCCTATGGACAACACCGCTGTGGTGCTGGCGGTAGGTGCCAAATTATGAGGACAGGCCTCTCTAGGCACCCTACAGTCCAGTACGAAATCCGCCATTCTGGCTAGCGTGGACGAAACCGACCCCGTGATAGCTACTACAAGAGGTCCACGCTTCCTGATAGTAGCAGCGAGCGACGTTATTTCTGTTGTCTGTCCACTATTAGATATGGCGAGCAGCGCATCATCTCTTCCCACAATTCCCACATCTCCGTGGAGACCTTCCAGCGGGTGTACGAAAATGGCCGGAGACCCCGTGCTGGTCAATGTAGCGGCTATTTTTCGGCCGACTAGGCCTGATTTTCCCACTCCTGTTATTATTATCCGTCCCCGGAGCGAATAGAGCATATTCACGCATCGCTCAAAGGTTTCGTCCAATTGGTCCGAGACAGCACGGATTCCTTCAATCTCAATTTGAAGCACCTTACGAGCTACCTCGAGGGCAGACCCATTAAGATCACTGGTTTCTGGCGATTGCATCTGCCACCATTTCAACAACCCGGTTAACTTCGTCCTGATTCTCACCTTCCGCCATAACTCGGCACAACAGTTGGGTACCGGAATAACGGACAAGTAGGCGACCCGAATTTCCAAGTCTCTTGCGTGCCTGATCCATAACCTTCTGTAATTCCTCGACGTCGTCCAGTTTTTTCCGAGAAGTGACCTCCACATTCTTCAAGATCTGGGGAAATTTTTTCACGCGTGCCGACAGTTCCGACAGAGGTTTTCCGGTATATCGCATCACTCTCATCACCTGAAGGGCCGCCAAGATTCCATCGCCGGATGTATTTTGATCCAGAAAGATGAGATGTCCTGACTGTTCCCCTCCGAAGTTGTAGCCATCACGACGCATTGCTTCAACAACGTATCTGTCCCCCACCGGTGTTCGTACAAGCGTTCCTCCCATGTCTCTTATTGCCAGATCAAGGCCGATATTACTCATGACCGTTGCAACAAGAGTATTTTTTCGGAGTTCACCCCTATTCATCATGTCCCAAGCAATGAGCCCCATTATCTGGTCCCCATCAACCATATTGCCTTGCTCATCGGCAAAGATCACCCGATCCGCATCCCCGTCCAATGCAACCCCCAGATCGGCCCCTGTGAGCCGAACCTCCTCGCAGATTAGCTGAGGAAACAATGAGCCGCAATCCATATTAATATTAAGTCCATCAGGCCGCACACCGAGCGACTTAACCTCAGCCCCCAACTCCTCGAACACAAGTGGAGCCGCTTTATAGGCCGCCCCATTTGCACAGTCAAGAACCATGTTAATACCATCTAGAGTCATGTCTCGAGGAAAAGTATTCTTGACGAAAACCACGTATCGTCCGAGCGCGTCATCAATACGAAACGCACGCCCGATCCTATCGGCAGTAGGGCGGATCTCAGCCAAATTGCTAGAGAACACCAGCTTTTCAATCTCGGCCTCAACTTTATCCGAAAGTTTGAAGCCCTCTCTTGAAAAAAATTTTATCCCATTGTCCTGAAAAGGGTTGTGTGATGCAGAAATCACCACGCCGGCATCACATCTCATGTTGACTGTGAGAAACGCAATTCCTGGCGTCGGCATCGGCCCGACAAGAAGCACATCTGCCCCCATAGAACAGATACCGGCTGATAAAGCTGTCTCCAGCATGTAGGACGAAATGCGTGTATCTTTCCCCACAAGTATCCTGGGCCTTTTACCGTGAGTTACAAAGGAGGGATGGGCAATGGCGCGACCCAGCTTGAGCGCGATTTCCACGGTCATCGGCTCCCTATTGGCAACACCTCGTACGCCGTCAGTACCGAAAAGTCTCTTGGACATGTTCTCCGCCAGAGAACCTCACTGACAAGATAGCTGTTACTGCAGTATAATGGACACCTTGGTTCTAAGCCTCTCGAAGACGCAGACCTGCTCTTTAGAATTTCAATAAAATACTGAATCAATCATAATATCATCCATTAATCCGTGGCACAACTTTTTCTTTCGAAACAGGATATTGTGGAGAAGGGGTTCGTGCTTTACAGTGAATTTTGAGACGGTAATGTACCTGCGAATTTCGGCAACCTGGCTATATTGAAATCGTTGGATCTGGTACCTCAGGGAGTAGAGAACGTATTGATGCGTTCGGACACGGTCGGGTATCAAGAGGAGCAGTTGAGGTGTTGCGATACGGAAAGTCAGAAGCGTCGCAGAAGAAAAAAGGACTTTGACGGAATCGTGACAATTCCACAATCACCGAACCCCAAAGTCCTTTCCTGTAATCTGAGAAGCGCAGATCAAACCTGCAGCGCAGGCGCAATCCATTGCTACGCCGTAGCCACGGACGGTGTCTCCCGCAAAATAAAGACCACTTACACCCGGAGCCTGTACAGGACTTTTCATTGTGCCGGCCTGTTTGATGTCCTTAGCTACGCCTTCCAGACGCCAACTTACCGGAAACAAGGCCCAGTCCACGCTGTTACGAAAGCCAGGGTACCTGCGCTCTAGGAAATCTACTATGCGATCGCAGCACCACGCCATGAGTTCAGGGTTTCTTGCCTCATTCTCTGTGACCGGCGCATAAGCTGTCATCAGGTGTTTCCCCTCTGGGGTGGACAACGGGTCCGACTGCGATTGAATGTTCCAGCACATGTACACGTCGTGTGAGAGGCGGTCACCTCTGCGAATAACCATAGTATCTTTAACGCCCATACCCCACTGTTCTTTCGGAAGCACTATTTCACGGAGGCCAAAGTACGGCGCTATTGAGCCGAAACCTCTCAATCCCTCGGTCCTTTCTACCCATTCACGCGGGAATGCAGCACGGTGGGCATATTTGAACGTATCCTGGGTAGGTATATTGCTGACCACCACTGGAGACTTTATCTCTCTTGACTCATGATTTCTTTCGAGGAGCACACCCTCCACTTTTCCCGATGAGATAATAATCTCATTCGCACGGGTTTCCAGTAGTAATTCCCCGCCCATCGCCTGAAATCGGTGTAACACGGAATCCATCCACCGCTGAATCCCCCCCTTTACAAAACCGGAAGCCCATTTTGCGATTCCCTTTGAAAAGCGAGGGTTGAGGATTTCACCCATATACCGCCAAATGTCACCAATAGAAATCTCTTCTGGATCATTGATGGTAGTGATGAGTGTTGAGACCGCATGGATCATCTCGAAAAGAACTTGATTGTCAGAGATCCCTTTTTGCCTACACCATTCTGCAACTGAGACACGCTCATAGTGATTATAGTCTTCGGTTGTCATAGAAAGTGGTGCAAGATAAAAGTCCAGGAATGGAAGACCTGTCTCCTTGACGATAGCTTTGATACGCGAGTCCAGCTTGCCGGCGTGGAAATCCAGATACCACTCGTCACCAATATAAGTTGAATTAAGATTGCCCACAAATTCTACACCCGCCTGTTCGCCGGATCCGATTATCTGATCCAGGTCATAAAAGTAACCGCGACCGTTCAATGCCACTCCGTGGTATCCGACGTCGAGTTGGTATCCGCTGAGGAGTCTTCTACGCACGATTTCCTCAAATGCTGGTTCTGCTCCGGCCAACCAAGCATATTGCATTCCTAGAGCGGTCCTATACCACTTCTCCCCTTTGTCCAGGATCTCGTCTCCCCGGAAGGTCATTGCTCTTCCGCCTACTCTGTCAGCTTGTTCCACTAGTAGCGTTTTCAAACCTTCATGCTCCAGCAATGACGCGACCGTGAGTCCGCCGACCCCTGCCCCTACTATAATAGCGTCGTAATGATCAGCTTTGGTAAACATGGCTTCCTTTCAATTCTGGAAGTGAAGAAAGACAGAGACTGTCTAACAAATTTATAATACGGGGGCATTTGCCTCAGTCCAAGAACATCGTCTCATGTAGGGTCTCCCCTGAAACAATTTCCTCTTTGCCGTCCACGTTGAATCGACCCTCATATTTGGCTAGGAACCTGTAATAATGATAAAATGATTTTCCTCGAGGTAGTTCAAGAGACTCGACAACAGTTTCGGTGAACAATTGGCAATCCACTTTTACTCCAGGTCCGTTACACTCGAGTTTCAAACGCATTGGCAAATCAAATCCATATTTCTCATCCACTCTAAACTCTTCAACAGTCAGGATCATCATATCAGTGCTTAAAACAATGTCCGGTCCCTTTGCCAGCATCAAGGGTGAAACTACCGGTCGCCCATCCTCTCTGGGCATGACCCAACCGTAGATCAATGTGTAGGCAGGATCAAAGAGCCTGCCCCAGCACCATCCGCTGAAAATCGCCTCCATAGGGCAATTGCCATAGTTATGATCGTGGTATGCTGATCCTTCGACTTCCGTGGTCTTGCCATCGAATGTAAGAGTTCCCTGGGCTGAACCACGGGGCACGGACACGATCCATCCAGTTTCCTCACCGGTCTGTGGGTCAGACCAGAGCACGCCGGTTCCCGCTTTCCAAGGCGGGACTACATTCCGGATGATGACGTCGATACCCAAGTCTTTCATGTCCATGAAAAGATGATACCCATTCCCGGTATCTTCAGCCGAAAGTTGGCCCATTTTGACGCAGCACCGGTCTTTAGCCGCCAAGTTTATTTCGCCTGGCTTAAGGCCCCACAGCCTGACCTTCGGGGGCGTGTCCGGCGGATAGACGAAAAGCTGCATGGTAGGAAAGTGAGGTACAATCATCATGTTATGGTAATGAAGCGTAGCAACTGCCTTATAGCCGTTTTCAAAGCTGAAATCGAAGTACCACCATTCCCACTGTTCGTTGGAATCCTCTATGTGGACACCGTCATCTGATGGTTTATAGGTCTGAGCCTTACGATCCCAGCCTCTTTGACCTTCGAAAAGCGCCAAGAAATTTCTATCCTGGTCTGGCATCGATTTTTAACCTCCGTGTTCATCGCCTTCCTTCAACCTTTACAGAAGCCTATGTTACGACATATCCATTCCATAAAGTCGTTGAATCTGTTGAAGAACGCCTGAATTCATTGTTATTTAACGCAATCTATTTCCGTAAGCTTACAGCTCTTAGCTGTTTGCACCGTATCTTGGCTATTAACGAGATCACAGAGTCAATGTCCGTCTCGAAAACAGTCCGGCAAACTCCAATCGTATTGAGGTCATGGGCGTCACTGCATCCTAAACCGGCAATATTTTGCGACTTCATCACATCACAGGCCAGTGACCGGCTTTGATTATCATAGGATGGGTGTTCAATCTCCAATCCATCGATTTCCAATTCACAAGTCGCAAAGCCGCTACCGTAAAAACCGTTTCCGTGTTGAAGTTTCTTGAATGGATGAGCGGCAATGATCACACCACCTTCAGAATGAACAAGCTCTATAACACGCTGTGCAGATTTGTTGGATCCAAGACTTTCGGGATAACCGAACACCAGAAATTCACCTTGAAACTTTCCAGACTCGGAATAACAGGCGACTTCCTGACCAGGGATGACCAGCAAATCCTGAACGTCACAGTACTTCAATAGTTTTTCAATTTCATCATCCGGCCATCTTATGCCGTGTTCCGTAAGTGCAATTGCTCCCAGCCCCAACTGCTTGGCCCTTTTCAAAGCATGAGCTGGTTCTATGTTGCTACAGCCCGAGTATCTATTGGTATGAATGTGAAGATCAGCCTCCATTGTCCTGGTCACAATTTCATTTCTTTACCGATAATCTCATTCATGATCTCGTATGTCCCGCCTCCTATAGAGAAAAGCCGAGAATCACGATAGAGTCGTTCAACCAGGTATTCTCTGCAATAGCCATAGCCACCATGTATCTGGACTGCGTCATAGACTACTTTGTCACAGATCGATGTAGCGAAGTTTTTGGCCATACACACTTCTTTCAATGCTCTCTGACCCCCTACGATCATGGCCGCCACACTGTAGTTGAATCTCTTTGAAGCTTGTACGAGAGTAGCCATCTCGGCCAATTTATGACGTGTAACCTGAAAACCTGTCAATGAACGTCCAAAAGCAATACGCTGTCCAGCATATTTGATCGACTCTTCGAGCGCCATCTCGGCTACTGTCTGCGCCTCAACCGCCAGATAGATCCTTTCACGTTCGAAATTACTCATAATCCCCTGAAAACCCTTGTTCTCTTCTCCTAAAAGGTTCTTTGCCGGGACCTCGCAGTCTATGAAGGAAAGCTCAGCAGTGTCAGATGCATGCCAACCCATCTTTTTTATATTTCTAGAAACTGTGAATCCAGGGGTACCTTTCTCTATGATAAGAAGACTAATTCCCTTTGCTCCGGGCCCGCCAGTACGTACTGCCGTAGTAACAAAATCGGCTCGAGTCCCGCTGGTTATGAAGATTTTTGCGCCATTGACGATATATTGATCACCGTTTCTAAGTGCTCGTGTCTGAAGATTCGCAACATCAGAACCGTTACTTGGCTCTGTTATTCCTAGAACGGCTATCTTTTTGCCACTCAACACAGGTGGAACGAATTTTTCTTTCTGCGTCTGAGTCCCCAAGGCTAGAATAGGGGGCAAAGCGATGCTGCATGATCCGAGACTTGAGGCGAGGCCCACCGAGCCACTTCGGATTATTTCTTCGACGTACACTATTTCATGAAAAAAATCGCATGGAACTCCTCCGAACTCTTCTGGGGAGCCTATTCCTAGAAAGCCCGCTGCTCCAGCCTTCTCATAGAGTTCACGCGGAAATAACTCCTCGTCTTCCCATTTATCAACATAAGGGGTGATCTCCCTTGACACAAACTTCTTAACGGAATCTCGAAGCATGGCATGGGATTCGGTAAAATAATTCTCAAACATGTTCTCTCCTGAGGAGTGATTACTTTGATTGGAGAAATGACGGTTATTATCGTTTTTTCAAATCTAATCAAGCGACGCATGTCATCACATAATGGAATATTTTTCCAGATTTATCCCTGTTCGCTGTTTTCACAAGCAAAGTTCAGGTATGTCGACTGCGCTAAGATCTTCCAGTTGGAACATCCTGGCCCTTCCAAAAACACTGGGCAGAAAATTTCTCAGATAATAGCGAGCTGTAGCAATCTTTCCCCGGTAAAAGAAGTGGTCAGGGTGTTCGGTTTTGACGCTTTTAGATTTTTCCAAAGCTATAAGCGCCTGTTCCATTAACAGATGCGATATGGCGACTTCAGCGCAGCAATCCAAAAACCTTGTTGAGAAGAGACAGATGAGTCGATTGTCATTGTTATTAAAGAGTTGAGGAAATCTTCGGCTCATATCAATAATCACATCGACGGCTTCTCTCAAGAGATTCAGATCATCAGTAAATCCTATAGTAGAGCAGTTTACGCGTGAAAATTCTTTGACTTCATCAACCCAGTCTGTAAAAGCGAGGCCCCCATCCGCCAATATTTTTCTTGCTACCAAGTCAAGCGATTGGATGTAATTGGTCCCGTCCCATATTGAGAGTATCTTACAATCACGAGTGTATTGCTCAATTGGATACTCTTTTGAAAAGCCGTATCCGCCGAGTATCTGGATTCCCTCTCGGCCCATTTCAAAAACCCTGTCCGAGCAGTAAGCCTTAACAACCGGCGTGAAAAGCTCAACCCTTCGTCTGGCTCGCGCGCTCTCTCTTTCATCAAGACTCCAATTGGCTACGTCTTCAAGGAAATAGGTTTTGTACACAAGCGCACGCATACCTTCTGTAAGAGCCTTCAGATTCATCAACATTCGCCGAACGTCGGCATGTTCTATAATTCTGACTCGATCCTGGCTTTTACCGCCGAAAAGGGTCCCTTGAATTCTTTCCTTAGCGTATTCTAAAACATTGGCATAAATGTTGGCGCCGAAAGCCACTGATTCCAGCCCCACGGCAAGCCTTGCCACGTTCACCATCTGAAACATGTACACCAGACCTTTACCCGGTTCTCCTATCAGATGGCCCATGCACTTTTGGTTCTCCCCATAATTCATTACACAAGTGGCTGAACCGTTTAGTCCCATCTTGTGTTCTATTCCCGAACAACTCACATCATTTGGCCTGCCCAGGGAACCGTCTTCATTAACCCATATTTTCGGCACTGCAAAGAGGGAAACTCCTTTCGCTCCCTGTGGGGCACCCTCAATTCGCGCTATTACCAAGTTTATGATGTTTTCGGCTAGATCGTGCTCTCCGGAAGTAATAAAAATTTTTGTGCCGGTAATTTTGTAATATTTCCCGTCAGGCGTTGCTTTGGTAGCCACCATATGAGCATCCGATCCGACGTTCGGTTCAGTAAGGCACATACATGCGCACCAAGTGCCATCGTAGAGTTTTTTCAGAAAAAGTCTTTTTTGCTCCTCAGAACCAAAAGCTTCAATCATGGAGCCGTTTCCCGCTCCCATACCGGAATAACACGCAAAGGAGAAATTGGCGCTCATGAAGAATTCATTGGCCGCCTCAGCCACAACTAGAGGCAAACCCTGTCCACCATATTCAGGGTTATGGCTCAGAGCAAACCAGCCTCCTTCCTTGAAAACACTCCAACAGTACTTAAAAGATGCGGGGGCATACACTTTACCATTTTCATAGCGACAGCCCTGCCTATCAGCTTCCTGAAACGTAGGTGCAATAACATTCGCCGCGATTTTGTGAGCCTGACTCAATATCATGTCAAAATCATCAACTGAAAATTCCTGATATTTCTCTAACTCAAGTAGTTTCTCGATTCCGAGATGCTCCTCGAGCACAAAATGCACGTCTCTATCATTTCGCTTGTAGAAGTTGGTCGCCATTTCAGACCTCTGGCACCTACCCGATCAGCGTTTCAGTACATTTGAATGTTTGTTATAAGCCAAGAAAATGCAAAATCATCCGCCGATATTGATTTCAAAGCATACTATAAGTTTGGTCACAACTCCCATACAGGGTGGTTACATTGGCTCGAAATGATCTATGTCCAGGATGTTACCATTCCGAGTCTCCGAGAAGATTGGCCTGACCCTGATTCCAATTGCCAGCTTCTCAAAATCAGCCCCATCTATAAAATGCGCCATTCCTGTGTCAGCGCCGTCCAACCTAATGATCCCGTAAATGAGCGGAGCTTGCCGGGGATGGACCGGCTCTCTGTATGTGACCATCGTAAAAGTTTCCAAAGTCCCATATGGGCCGATTTCGACCATACTATCTAGGGACAATTTTGAAAAACATTGCCCGCACGTGCTTCGGGGCGGCCAAAAAACCTTGTCGCATTTCTCGCATCTCACTCCCAGTATCTTTTTTTCATCGCGAAGTTTTTTATAGAAACAGCTCCCCATGAGTCCCGCGTAGTATCTACTATGGGCTACAATACGTTGGTCTGATTCGAAAACACTATATTCCCAGTTTTCAGCCATGAAATAGCTCCTGTTGATACTATTCCGGGATAGGATCGAAATGGAGGATGTCGCTTAAATCACCAACCCTTTGTTCACGAGGTTTGAACACAGCTTTCATGCGCATCCCTACACTTATTTTCTGTACATCAGGCTCGACGTTCAGAAAATGATCGATAACCGAATCGGAACCATCCAGCCGCACGGAACCGTAAGAAAACGGTGGTTCATGGGGTTTTCCTGTGGTTGGGTCCGTCAGAGGCAAATACATGATTGTAAAGCCCACCAGTGTTCCTTGGCAGCTTAATTCTACCCATTCTCGGTTCTTTACATGACATACGGCGCAAACAACCCGTGGCGGCAATTGAACCCGGTTGCAAATGGGACATCTAATTCCGAAGAATCTTCCATTATCTCGTAGTTCCGTAAGGAATTTCGTCATGTATTTGCCTGCAGCGAATCTGTATGGCACATCAACAATAACGGGGATGCTTATTAATTCTTGTTCGTATTCTACGAGCCCCATCTCAAGGTCTCCTAGTCATCTATATTTCTTGACAAAGCTGTGAGCACGGTCCAGTTAGTGCCGCCGTAAGCTGTAGCCAGAGCACGTCGCACCTCTTTTGGGACTTGGTGTCCACCTGCATCACCTCTGATCTGCAGGGCAGCCTCCCACACGCGAAGCATGGCTGATGCGCCAATGCAATTCGTAGACAGGATTCCACCAGAGGGATTGACCGGTATTGGTCCGTCTATGCCTGTTTTGTTATTCTCGATCAATTTGAATCCCTCGCCAGGCCCGCACAATCCCAGATCCTCATACCAGACCATCTCCGCCCATGTCGCAGGTTCATAGATCTCGAAGACGTCAAAATAATCAGTCGGTTTGTTAACACCCAATCGCTTGTAGATTCGGGCGGCGCTGACCCTCGAAAAGATTGACTTTTGCGTAGTAACATCGCGCCAGTCCAGCTCAAACTGCTCGTTGTGCGCAGTATCCATGGCCCGAATCCACACAGGCTTTTCACAGCGATCCTTAGCGGTCGTCTCGTCGGCCAGTATAATGGCGCAGGCCCCGTTTGAGGCCGGACACATGTCCAGCATACGTATCGGATATGCAAGCATCCTGGAATTAAGAACATCCTGAATATTGATGTCGAGTTTGAGGTGAGCGTACTCGTTTTTCCGCGCGTTTTGACGGGCCTTTACCGCAACCATGGCCGAATGTTCCTCTTTTGCGCCCCATGCGGCCATATACGATGTGGCCATCATGGCAAAGTAACCCACAGCAGCACCCGCCATTGAACGACCGAAAAGGGGATGAGCCACACCACTGAGAATGGCGCCGGTATCACCTTCTTCCTGCTTTTCAAACCCTACACAAAGGACTCTGTCGAACAGGCCACTAGCGACATGATGGACCCCGGCGCACACAATGGTGGCCCCTACCGTTCCACCGGTGGTGATTTTGAGCCCGGGTTTGCCATAGGCTCCAGTTCCGTCTACGAGCCAACAGTCGGTCATGTGGCACCCTTCGAAGAACTCCATATTGCCGACTAACACAGCGTCAATCTCGTCAATAGTCGTCCGGGCGTCGGACAAAGCCGCCCGAACCGCCTCATTGACCATTTCAACCTGATTTACATCATGCCTACGCGCAGCGTGATGTGTCTGTCCTCCGCCTATGATTGCGACATTTCTCTTCATAAGGACGCCTTTACTCCCTGCCAAGAACGATCACACAGTGATGTTGGCCACAAAACCCACTATGTCCTTGGGCTACGGCTACCTTTACGTCCTTGATCTGATGACCGGTCGCCTCTCCTCTGATCTGAAGAGCGGCCTCCGCTACTCTGTTCAGCCCTGCCACGTTAGTCGGCACGCCAGACAGAAGACCACCGGATGGATTGACCGGTAAAGCCCCATCAACCGCCGTTAATCCTGATGCAGTCAGTTCACCTGCTTCACCAGGACCGCATATCCCAAGTCCTTCAAGCCACAACAGTTCCTGATAGGAAAACTCCTCTCCCAGTTCGATCAAATCAATGTCTTGGCTCGGGTCGTTGATTCCTGCCATTTTGTAAGCTTGGGCAGCGGCTTTCTTCAACGCCCAGCAGTCGGAAAGGTCTCGATCACCAAGATAATAAGAGTCGTAGCACGTGCCAATGCCCAGTATCCAGGCAGGTCTATCGGTAATTATTTTGGCCCTTCGCTCAGACGCCACTATCATGGCCACCGCCCCATCACTGTCGGGCGCTATGTCCATTCTTCTGATAGGATGGGCCACAAGGGGAGAATTGAGCACATCCTCTATTGTATAAAATCCTTTGTTATGGGCCACTGGGTTATGCGCAGCATTTGAAAGGTTCTTCACAACTACACCGGCAGTCAGTTTCTCCGTGATATTGCGACAGGACATGTAGCGCTTGGCTTGAAGGGCGGCAGCTGAGGTGAAGTCCAGTCCCAGTAGTCTAGTATAAATTGGGTCGAAAGCGGTGTTGTTTACTATGTTACGATTTGTCTGAGACATCTTCGTATGAGCGAGAATCAGTGTGCAGTCAAACTCGCCTGATAAAATCCCTATGGTTGCGTAATACACCGCAGTGGACCCGTCCATGGCCATTTTTTCTTCATTACGCAAGTGTCCGCCAATCACGTCGGTAATGCCGATGTTAGATATGGTTTGTCCATCCCAGATGTCATGAGAGCAACTAATAGCGTTATCTATGTCCCGTTCGATTGAAAGCCTTGTGTTTTTCAGCACTTCCTCGATTGCCTCATAGGCCATTTCCGCATAGTTTACTTCAGGTCGCTTGGGAGAGAACCTTGTCTGGGCGACCCCAACAATGGCGACTCTATCTGACATTCCTGTTACCTACACCCTCTCGAAAATAGTCGCGATACCTTGTCCGCCTCCGATACAAAGGGTAGCCATTCCGTATCTTCCCTTGTTTCTGCTGAGTTGACGAAGAGCCGCTAGGGCCAGCCGCCCTCCAGACATTCCGTTAGGATGACCAAATGCTATTGCGCCCCCGTTGGGGTTCCACCTTTGAGGATGTATCATGTGTCCATCCTTTTCGAGTATCTTCATGACTGCTAGAGTTTGCGATGCAAAGGCCTCATTGCACTCAACAACGTCCATGGCGTCGAGTGTGAGATTTGTTTTTTCCAGAACTCTCTTGATGGCTGGAACCGGTGCAATACCCATGTATTTTGGATCCAGCGCCGCAAGAGCGCACCCAACAAATCGTCCTAGAGGTTTTAATTGTAAGTCTCTACATATACTGCGATCCATCATCAAGATAGCCACTGCGCCGTCATTCATGCCGGATGAATTACCTGCTGTAACTGTTCCGTTTTTCTGGAAAGCTGGTCTCAATGCGGAGAGCTTTTCAATGGATGTCTGACGAGGATGCTCGTCCCTGTCGAAAATGACAGGATCGCCTTTTTTCTGGGGAACCCGCACGGGGACGATCTCTTCATCAAAATAGCCTGCATCCATAGCCGCTATAGCCCTTTGCTGGCTTTGAAGCCCGTATCGGTCTTGTTCCTCACGAGAGATATCAAATTCATCACCCAGGATTTCAGCAGTGTCGCCCATTGGGGCGTTAGTGTCATTGTCAGGTCCAACCTCACGTATAATCCATGCTGGAGGCGACACAGAAAATGGCTGCCGCTGTCGTTCCATCAAGTATGGCTGGGTGCTCCAACTCTCGCATCCCCCTGCTACATACACGTCTCCAAACCCAGCGAGGATATTGGCAGCGGCAGTGTTAATGCTCTGAAGCGACGATCCACATTGCCTCTCAACGGTTTGTCCCGGAACCGATGTTGGAAAACCTGCTTTCAATGCAGCCCATCGGGCGATGTTGACAGCTGCGTTGTTGGAGCATGCGTGCCCCATAATCACGTCTTCCACCAGTACGGGGTCGATTCCAGTTTTATCCAGCAGTCCTTTCAAAACAAAGGCAGCTAACTCTTCAGGACGAAAACTTGAAAGTGACCCGCCCATTCGCCCAATGGCAGTTCTGACTCCATCAACTATTACGGCTTCTTTCACGACACCACCTTTTCATCACCGCCAAAGTGGCCGGCGTCAGTTGTTGAGATCTGGTGATTATCGCCCCTTGAAAGAGGCTTTTCTCTTTTCTAGGAAGGCTTTCATGCCTTCCAACCGATCTTCAGTCCCAAAACATAGAGAAAAACACTTGGCCTCTATAGCCAGCCCAGTTCTTAAATCCGCTTGAACGCCCTGGTTCAACGCCTCTTTAGCCATGTTTAAGGCTACTGGACTCTTTGCTGAAAGTTTTCCTGACATTTCCGCAACTTCAGCGTCGAGTCGCTCTCTGGTAACCACTCTATTAATTAATCCGATACGATATGCCTCATCCGCGCCAATGTGGTCACCCGTGAGGACAAGTTCCTTAGCTATGCCCATACCGACAAGCCGAGGAAGACGTTGGGTCCCACCATAACCCGGGATGATACCCAACTTGATTTCCGGTAGGCCAAAAATCGCATGAGCCGCAGCAATTCGAATGTCACAACTCAAGGCAAGTTCCGTGCCCCCTCCAAGAGCCATGCCATTGATCCGAGCTATAACTGGCTTTAGAAATAGCTCAATCCTATTACATACTTGTTGTCCCATGGGCACTTCTGTTAAGCTCTCCACGTATCCACTGCCTTGGGCCATGATTGAGATGTCCCCACCGGAAACAAAAGCCTTTTCACCACCACCCGTAAGCACCACGACTCGAATGTTCTTATCACCTTGTATGTCGTTGAGGGCATGGTCGATTTCCATCATCGTCTGAAAACGGATCGCGTTCAAAACCTTGGGTCTGTCCACGGTGATGGTCGCTACCGATTCTTCTTTAGTCAACTTAATATCTTGAAAATTCATTTACCGACTCCCAACTACGGTACTAGCGTCTTTGCTTACTACTCCAAAATTGAACTTCTATCTTAGAAATTGACGCTGAGATAAACTCGACGTCCCCTCTCAGTGAACGACCCAGGAAATTGAGAGACTCAACCATAATCAACACTAGAGGGAACCAATAACTCAATGCGCAATCTCAGAAAAGGTTGAATGGTTTCTTGGTTCCATCGGACAGGTAGTCGTAAAATCCCTTGCCGTTCTTGCGGCCCAGTCGTCCAGCTTCCACCATCTTGCGATAAAGGATATTGACGGCGTCCCGCTCTTTGTGCGTATATTCAAATACGGCGTCTCCCGCCATATTAATGACATCAAAGCCACCGAAATCCGCAAGTTCACAGGGCCCCATGGGATGGCCTGCGCCGAGCCTCATAGCGGTGTCAATATCTTCTGCTGTTGCCGTTCCTTCCAGCACCATCTGGGCAGCCTCCATATAAAAACCCAGCAGTAGGCGATTTACGATGAATCCCGGAATGTCTTTCGCTTTGATAGGAGTTTTTCCCATTTTTCTGCAAACAGCCAAAGTGGTTTCAACTGTTTCTTCCGACACACCTATCGGGGTTGCTACCTCGACGAGTTTCATGACAGCGGCCGGATTAAAGAAATGAGTTCCGATGCATTTTCCCGGTCGCTTGGTTGCGCCGGCGATTCCTGTTACAGACAGTACGGAAGTGTTTGTAGCCAGGATAGTGTCAGGAGGACAGATCTTGTCCAAGTCGACAAAAATCCTTTTTTTCAGCTCCATATTCTCAGGAACAGCCTCGATAACAAATTCAGCCTCAGCGGCTGCCGAAACAAGGTCCGTTGCAGTTCTTATTCTAGCCATGGCTGCTTCGCCGGCATCTTCGGAGATTTTCCCCTTTGCCACCAAACGCATGTTGATGTTGTCTCTGATAATGGAAACTGCATTTTCAAGCACGTGTTTATCAACATCGTACAAGGCGACATTAAAACCGGAAACGACCACTGCCTGAGCAATGCCATGTCCCATTGTCCCTGCTCCAAGTACGGCCATTTTCTGTACTTCCATGGCTAACGACCCCTTTGAATTTGAAAAATGTTACGAAAAGTTGATCTCTTGGTTGCTACACCAACCCGTCGAAGCCGCTCCGGTCTGATTCCCAACAGACAATTAATGGTTACGTGTCCTCACACTCCTAAAGTAAATGAGCTGTCTTCAGCAAAATATCGAACCAACATGTAGCCTGTCAAGAAAAAAGAGTGATGCCAAATAGCTTGCTTTAATATCTTCATAACTCTTATGTGTACATTATTCCATGACTAAATCATAGGGGAAAGCTCGTGTTGTTAGCAAGAGGATCAAAAAACACTTGACAAGAATATATGATGAGTGCTCATAATTAATACTATCTGAAATATATTCATAGCACGTCTCGCACAAAAAACCCTAAGTTTTTGGCTTACGCCCATTACGGGAGTAACCGGTGTCAATAGAAGATTTTCGCCGGTCATGTCCCTCAAGCTTCGAAAGAAAGGATGACAAACGATGAGGAACAATGTTGGTTATCTCTTGGCGAAACGGGCTTTTTTGAGCCCGGACAAAGAAGCTTTCGTAGACGGGAGTCTGAACTCAAGGCAGAGTTATGCCCAGCTCAACCGCTCTGCGAACCGAATCGCTAATGCTCTGAAGAGCATCGGAACCAAAAAAGGGGATCGGGTAGCGCTTCTCATGCTGAACAGTTCTGAGTACATTGAACTGTTTTTCGCTATTGCAAAGATCGGAGCGGTTTGCGTGCCTCTCAACATTCGGCTGGCTCCAGACGAACTCACGTACATGTTGAAGGATAGTGGGACCCGCACCCTTGTCTATGGAACTGAGTTCCAAAAGCTGGTGGCCGCGATGCGGGCCAAGGGAGATCACGCTACGTCGATAACCAACTGGATCCAAGTCGGAGGAACCGGGCAAGCGGACGACTTTGCTCTGAATTTTGAAGATATCAAGGATAAAGCGAAAGAAGTCGAACCGGAACTCGCTGGCTTTGGAGATGACGCACTCTTCATCATGTATACGTCAGGGACGACCGGTGTTCCAAAAGGAGTGGTCCAGACCCACAATACAGTGCTATGGGCGGCCATCACCATGGCGTCTACAAGTGAAATGCGCCACGAAGACCGTTTCTTTATACCTTTACCGCTTTTCCATGTAGGCGCGCTTATGCCGGCCATCATGTCAATATACTTCGGGAACACGATTGTGAGCATAAAGATGTTCGATCCAAGCCTCTGCTGGAAAGTCATCGAGTCTGAACGGGTGACCAACACGCTGATGGTCCCAACGGTGTTAGCTGTTATGCTCCAGGTTTATGCCAAGGCTCCTTGCGATTTTTCGAGTTTACGGTGGGTACTGATCGCCGGCGCTCCGGTGCCAATTTCGCTACTCGAAGCGTCGGACCGCATTGGTCTTCATGTTGAACAGCTCTATGGTCTAACCGAAGCGTGCGGCCCTGGTTGTATGCTCATGGGCGCTGACGTCAGCAGGAAAGTCGGTTCGGCCGGCAAGCCCTTTCTGTTTACTGAAGTGAGGATAGTGGACTCCGATGACAAGGACGTGGATCCTGGAGTTCCTGGTGAACTGACAGTTCGAGGCCCCCACGTAATG